>Ga0326597_10000799_pt1 | contig 53758 bp, 51 predicted proteins | sample RVTome_12_FD_203789 | JGI IMG/M metagenome (GOLD analysis project Ga0326597, IMG submission 203789) | Soil microbial communities from uranium-contaminated site in the Upper Colorado River Basin, Wyoming, United States - RVT100D185 | ecosystem: Environmental > Terrestrial > Soil > Contaminated >... | reverse complement strand
CCAGTTCGGCCTGCAAGTCCCGTTGCTGGTCCAGGATGTCCAGCACCCGGGACAGGTCATCCGAGCCGGCGGCACCGGCACGGACCCGGTCCTGCAACGTCTGCTGCAGCGACTCCTTGCGGGCCAGGTAGTCCTCGGCGTGGTCTGCCGCGCACACGCCAGCCATCCCTTCCGGGGTGGTGACGGTGTGGGGGCGATAGCGCATCGGGAGCCTCTTTGGATTGTCAGAGCGAACTTGTGTTCGGAGTCTGGAAGCCGGTCGTGTCATGTCAAGCATCTGCTACCGAACTCGTCACATCTGTGGACAAACCTTGTCCTGCCGTGGACAACTCGGCAGGGATTCGAGCATGGAACGGACCGTAGCCAGACCCTGAGACATCGACGCCGACCGCACGGTCGACGGCAACGTCGACGACAGCTCCGACGGCAACTTCGACGACAGCTCCGACGGCAACTTCGACGTGGCCAACGCGGTCTCGCCGTGACCGGCCTCAGGGTGGGCTTCGGTAGGTTTGGGTCTTCGGCGCCGCCTGCCACATCCTTCGCTTCCTTTGCTGCCCTCATCCCAGGACCCCACGTGACCTCCGACCCCGACCCGGCCCTCACGGCCGACGAGCGCGGCGACGAACATCTTGACGAGTCGTCCAAGCTCGCCGAGATCATGGCTGTGCGCCGGGACAAGGCACGGATGTTGCGGGACCAGGGCCTCGATCCCTTTGCCTACTTCTGGGAGCCCACCCACACGGTCGAGCAGGTCCGCGACCAGTGGGCGGCCCTCGAGCCCGGAACCGAAACCGGCACCCAGGTGACCATCGCCGGACGCCTCGTCGCTCGGCGCGGCCAGGGAAAGATCGCGTTCGGGGTCCTGCGCGAGGATGGTGAGGACGTCCAGCTCTTCGTCCAGGTCAACGCCATCGGGCAGGACGGCATGACGTTCTTCACCGACCAGGTCGACGTCGGTGACTGGCTCGGGGTGGTCGGCGAAGTCATGGTGACCCGTCGAGGCGAGCTGTCGATCCGGCCGTCCCGCATCGACATCCTCAGCAAGTCCCTGCGCCCTCTGCCCGACAAGTGGCACGGCCTGAAGGACGTCGAGCAGCGTTACCGCCACCGCGAGGTCGACCTCATCGTCAACGACGAGACCCGCCGGATCTTCCGACTGCGTTCGGAACTGCTGCAGGGCATCCGCGACGAGATGCTCGCGCGCGGGTTCGTCGAGGTCGAGACGCCGATGCTGCACCCGATCCCCGGCGGTGCGACCGCCAGGCCGTTCGTCACCCACCACAACGCGCTCGGGACCGACCTGTACCTGCGCATCGCCCCGGAGCTGTACCTCAAGCGGCTGGTCATCGGTGGCATGCGTCGGGTGTTCGAGATCAACCGAAGCTTCCGTAACGAGGGCATGAGCACGCGCCACAACCCCGAGTTCACGATGCTCGAGAGCTACGAGGCCTACGGCGACCACGAATCCGCGATGGAGCTGACCGAGGCGCTGTTCCAACGTGCGGCCCTCGTCATCACCGACCAGACCGAGCTGACCTACCAGGGCCGCGACGTCTCCCTGCGTGGACCGTTCCGTCGGGTGCCGCTGCTCGACCTGGTGCGCGAGGCCGTTGGCGACCTGGACCTGTCGTACGAGACACCGCTCGACGACCTCAGGGCCCTGTGCGACACCCACGGCGTCGACATCGAGTCCGGCTGGGGGGCGGGCAAACTGATCGTCGAGCTGTACGAGAAGCTGGTCGAGTCGACCCTGTGGGACCCGACGTTCGTCACCGAGCACCCGATCGAAACGTCCCCGCTGGCCAAGCGCCATCGCGACAAGCCGCACGTCACCGAACGCTTCGAGCTCATCGTCATCGGCCGCGAGATGGCCAACGGGTTCTCCGAGCTGACCGACCCGGATGACCAGCGCGCCCGGTTCGACGAACAGGCGGCGGCCAAGGCGGCGGGCGACCTCGAGGCCATGGAGGTCGACGACAACTACCTGACGGCGATGGAGTACGGACTGCCGCCGACGGCTGGACTCGGCGTCGGCGTCGACCGTCTGGTCATGCTGATCGGTGACGTGGCGACGATCAGGGACGTCATCCTGTTCCCGACGCTGCGTCCCGAACAGACCTGACATGAAGACCGTCTGCGTGTTCACGTCGTCGGCCGAGGGTGTCGACGAGCAGTACCACGCCGTCGCCGCCGAACTCGGCGCGGCGATCGGGGAGCGGGGCTGGACCCTCCTGTACGGCGGAACCCTCACGGGAACGATGCGTCCCCTCGCCGAAGCCGCACGCCATGCCGGTGGCCCGGTCGAGGGCGTGTGCCTGGAGTCCTTCGTCGACCTCGGCATCCACGACACCGATGCCGACGACCTGCTCGTGGTCACCAGCCTCGGCGAACGTAAAGAGGTCATGATCCACCGCAGCGACGCGTTCGTCGTGCTGCCCGGCGGGTTCGGCACGATGGACGAACTGCTGGAGGTCGTGTCGCAACGGCAACTCCGCATGCACAACAAACCATGCGTGATCGTCGACCACGGCGGCTATTACACGCCCCTGCTCGGGTTCTTCGAACTCATGCGCTCGTTGGACTTCGCCTACGACACGACGATCGGCGCCTACCAGGTCGCGCAGGACGTCGCGTCCGCCATGACGGCACTGAGGCATGCCCTTGCCGAGCCGGCCTAGATCTTGGCGTAGTTCAGTCGGTCACCGCGCGCAGCCAGTCTGCGAGGTCGTCGGCGTTCTCGGCCGGTGCGCGGCCGGGGTCGTAGGCCGGGGGAGCGGCTGGGTCCGCGGTCGGCAGGTTCAGCACGAACACCGCCGCAAGGATGGCGATGATCACGAGCAGGACGGTCCGCCGTGAAGGGCCGGCTCCGTCGGTCCCGAGCCGTTGCCGCAACCCTTGCATCCGGTCGGACATCCGGCCACGGGCGTCCCTGATGGCCGGCTCGGCGTCCTCGGCCCAGAACGCGTCCAGCCGGTCGCGCCAGACCGGTTGCTCCTCGTCCTCGCGGGGCACGACACGGGTGGTCGCCGCCGCCGGGTCGTGCACCTGGGTCAGCAGTTCGGTCGACGAGCGACCCCCCGGTCCGGGCAGTTGGCTCAGCGCCTGCTCGGCCGAGGCTGGGCGCTCGGCCGGAGCGGTTCGCAGCAACTGCTCGAGAAGCGCACGGAAGGGCAGACCGTCGGGCAGCCGTCCGGTGCCATCGGGGGCCTTGCCGGTCGCCGCGTAGAACAGCGTTCCGCCGAGCTCGTAGAGGTCCGACGCCGGTGTCGCCGCGTGGCCGTGCCGCCGTTCCGGCGCCACGAACGACGCCGTACCCATCACCATGCCGGCGTCGGTGATGGTCGGGTCGCCGGCGCCGCGTGCCAACCCGAAGTCGGTGATGAGCACGCGGCCGTCGTCGCCGATGAGGATGTTGCTCGGGGAGATGTCCCGGTGCACGATGCCGGCGCTGTGGATGGCAGCCGAGCCGGTGAGGAGTCCTCGAGCCAGATCGGCCAGGGCGCCGGGCGGTAGCGGCCCCTGCTGGCGTATGACCTCTGCCAGCGACCGTCCCTGGACGAGTTGCATGACCACGAAGGGTTCCGGGTCGGTGCCCGTGTCGAGGATCTCGATCACGTTGTCGTTGGCGACGCGTGCCGCCACGGCGGCCTCGCGGCGCAGACGGGCCAGGGCGTCCGCGTCGTCGACGTGGACGAGCTTCAGGGCGACGTCGCGACCGAGTCGCTCGTCATGGGCCTGGTGCACGCGCGAGCTCCCGCCCCACCCGAGCACGGGGCCGAGGACGTACCGGTCGCCGAAGCGGGTCCCGAGGGCAACCATCAGTCGTCGTCCTCGTCGTCATCGTCCTTCTTGTCCCTTCCCTTTCGTCTGCCCTCGCCGGTGTCATCGTCGTCAGGCGGGGGTTCGGTGACCTCCGGTTCTGGTTCCGGTTCGCAGGCCAGCTGCGCCTCGAGCGAGTCGAGGAAGGCCGCGACCTCGGCGCGCGACGCCTCCGGCAGGGTCTCGTGCTCGCCGACGAGGGTGCGTAGTTCCGCCGCCGTCTGCGTGGCGGCGCAGTCGTCGCCGGCCGCGGTCTGCTCGGCGAGGCGGTCGGCTGTCGCCGCAACGGGGTTCGATTCGGCGGCGCCGTCGTCGGGCGCTCCGCACCCGGCCAGCACGACAAGACCCGCGACGAGCGGGCCGAGCAGCACACGGGGGGATGGAATCATGGGGTCCCACGGTACGTGCCCCGCGGCCCACGGAACACCCTCCGTTGGGTCCGGTCGGACGGTGTGAACTGCGTCCGACGGGGCCATTGGACCTGCGCCCGTGGGGCTGAAGGCACGAGCGAGGGGGAACAGAGAGGCGTACGGTGCCGTTGTGGGACCTGCAGACGGCCGTCCGCAGGTCCGACTGGCCCGAACCACCAAAGCCGGGCCAGACGTTTACGATGGGTCACGCGACGTCGACAGGTCAAGGCGACCGGCACGACGTCGGTGACTGGGAGTGACACCCATGTTCGAGCGCTTTACCGACCGAGCCCGCCGGGTGGTCGTGCTTGCGCAAGAAGAAGCGCGCATGCTCAACCACAACTACATCGGGACCGAGCACATCCTGCTCGGCCTGATCCACGAGGGGGAGGGCGTGGCCGCCAAGGCCCTCGAGCAGCTCAACATCTCGCTGCAGGCGGTCCGTGACCAGGTCCAGGAGATCATTGGCAAGGGCCAGACCGCTCCGGCCGGCCACATCCCCTTCACGCCACGCGCCAAGAAGGTCCTCGAACTCTCCCTGCGCGAGGCGTTGCAGCTCGGCCACAACTACATCGGCACCGAGCACATCCTGCTCGGCCTGATCCGCGAAGGCGAAGGCGTCGCCGCCCAGGTGCTGCAGAAGCTCGGCGCCGACCTCAACCGCGTCCGCCAACAGGTCATCCAACTGCTCTCCGGCTATGCCGGCGAGGGCCAGGGCGGCGGCAAGGAGTCTGCAGGCGTAGGACCGAGCTCCGGCGGGTCCCGCGAGGGCTCGACCGTCCTGGACCAGTTCGGGCGCAACCTCACCCAGGCCGCCACCGAAGGCGAACTCGACCCGGTCATCGGCCGCTTCCGCGAGATCGAACGGGTCATGCAGGTGCTGTCGCGCCGGACCAAGAACAACCCCGTCCTGATCGGCGAACCCGGCGTCGGGAAGACCGCCATCGTCGAGGGCCTCGCCCAGCGGATCATCGCCGGCGACGTCCCCGAGACCCTCAAGGACAAGCACCTGTACACGCTCGACCTCGGCGCGCTCGTCGCCGGGTCCCGCTACCGCGGTGACTTCGAGGAACGCCTCAAGAAGGTGCTGAAAGAGATCACGTCCCGCGGCGACATCATCTTGTTCATCGACGAGATCCACACGCTCGTCGGGGCGGGTGCGGCCGAGGGCGCGATCGACGCGGCATCGATCCTCAAGCCGATGCTTGCCCGAGGCGAACTGCAGACCGTCGGCGCCACGACGACGGACGAGTACCGCAAGCACCTCGAGAAGGACGCCGCGCTCGAACGGCGTTTCCAGCCCGTCAAGGTCGAAGAGCCGGGCATGGAGCACACCATCGAGATCCTCAAGGGTCTGCGTGACCGGTACGAGGCCCACCACCGTGTCACGATCACCGACGACGCGCTGATCGCCGCCGCCGAACTGGCCGATCGCTACATCTCCGACCGCTTCCTGCCCGACAAGGCCATCGACCTCATCGACGAGGCCGGTTCGCGCCTGCGCATCCGGTCGATGACGACCCCGACGGACCTCAAGGACCTCGACGAGGCCATTGAACGGGCCCGGAAGGCCAAGGAAGAAGCGATCGACCAGCAGGACTTCGAGAAGGCCGCAAGCCTCCGCGACGAAGAGAAGAAGCTGATCGACCGCCGTGCCAACCGCGAAACCGAGTGGCGCTCCGAGGGCATGGACACGGTCCTGACCGTCGACGAAGAGGTCATCGCCGAGGTCCTGTCCACCTGGACCGGCATCCCGGTCTTCAAGCTGACCCAGGAAGAGACCGAGAAGCTGCTCAAGATGGAGGACGAGCTGCACAAGCGCGTCATCGGTCAGGAGCAGTCGATCGCTGCGGTGTCCAAGGCGATCCGCCGTACCCGCGCCGGCCTGAAGGACCCCAAGCGCCCGTCCGGTTCGTTCATCTTCCTCGGCCCATCGGGTGTCGGCAAGACCGAGCTCGCCAAGACGCTCGCCGAGTACCTGTTCGGCGACGAGGACTCGCTGATCCACCTCGACATGTCCGAGTACATGGAAAAGCACACGGTCAGCCGCCTCATCGGCTCGCCGCCCGGCTACGTCGGCTACGACGAGGGCGGGCAGCTGACCGAGGCCGTGCGCCGCAAGCCGTTCTCGGTCGTGCTGTTCGACGAGGTCGAAAAGGCCCACCCTGACGTGTTCAACACGCTCCTGCAGATCCTCGAGGACGGTCGCCTGACCGACGCCCAGGGCCGCATGGTCGACTTCAAGAACACCATCCTCATCATGACGTCGAACCTCGGCACCAAGAACCTGACCAACCCGAGCGTCGGGTTCGTGCAGGCCGACGACGGCACCATGTACGAGAAGATGAAGCGCCAGGTCGACGACGAGCTCAAGAAGCACTTCCGGCCCGAGTTCCTGAACCGCATCGACGAGGTCATCGTTTTCCACCCGCTCAGTCGCCCAGAGGTCAAGGAGATCGTCGACCTCATGATGAAGAGGGTGAAGAACCAGCTCGGCGCCAAGGGGCTCGACCTCGAGCTCACCGACAATCTCAAGGGTTGGCTGGCCGAGAAGGGCTATGACCCGCAACTCGGCGCCCGTCCGTTGCGCCGCACCATCCAGCGCGAGCTCGAGGACAAGCTGTCCGAGCGGATGCTGATGGGCGAGTTCGAGTCGGGTCAGCTGATCGTGGCCGACGTCAGCGAGGACGGGGAGACCGTGGACTTCCGCGCGGTCGAGGCCGTGACGGCCCCGGACGCGCCCCCGATGGAGCTCGCCGGCGGCGACCCGGACGGAGAAAGCGAAGCCAGCTGAGCATCGACATCCCGCTGACGACCCGGAGCCTGGACAACGGGCTCCGGGTCGTCGTATCCGAACAGCATCTCGCGCCGATCGTGGCCGTGCAGGTCTGGTACGACGTCGGGTCACGGCACGAGCCCAAGGGCGGGACCGGCTTCGCGCACCTGTTCGAGCACCTGATGTTCCAGGGCTCGGCCAACGTCGGTCCCGGCGAACACTTCGCGGCGATCCAGGGCGTCGGTGGGACCTTCAACGGTACGACCAGCTTCGACCGGACCAACTACTTCGAGACGGTGCCGGTCCACGCGCTCGAACTCGCGCTGTGGCTCGAGGCCGACCGCATGGCCACGCTGCTGGAGGCGGTCACGCAGGACAACCTCGACAATCAGCGGGACGTCGTCAAGAACGAACGCAGGCAGCGCTTCGACAACCAGCCGTACGGCACAGCATGGGAACGGGTCTTCGCCCTGCTGTACCCCGCGGGCCACCCGTACCACCACCTGCCGATCGGGTCGATGGAGGACCTCGATGCGGCGTCGGTCGAGGACATCCACGAGTTCTTCCGGCGCTTCTACGGGCCGGACAACGCGGTGATCGCGGTAGTCGGTGACGTCGACCCGGACTCGACGGTCGCCCTGGTCGACCAATACTTCGCAGGGATCTCCGCGTCCGGGCAGGACACGACCGCACCGGATGGGACGATCGGACCGCTCGATGCCCCGGAGCACGTCGTCATCGACGAGGTCGTCCCCAACAGCGCGCTCTACCACGCGTACCGCGTCCCTCCTGATGGTACGGCGGATGCCGACGCCCTCGAGGTCGCGTTCGAGGTGCTGACCGGCGGAGGGGCATCGCGGCTGGTGGAACGGTTCGTCCGCGGCGAGCAGCTCGCGCGCAGCCTCGGCGGCGGACCGCAGGGCCTGGTCGGCGGGACCTCGGTCGCCGCCCTGATCACGCATCTGCGCGCCGGCACCGAGACCGACCGGATCGTGTCGGGCATCGACGACGAGATCGCACGCCTCGCCCAGCACGGGCCCGCGGACGACGAACTCGAACGGGCAAGGGCGCGGCTGGAACGCCACTGGCTCGCCCAGGTCGAGACCGTCATGGGTAGGGCAGGACAACTGTGCCAGTACGAGGTCCTGCACGGCGGAGCCGCTCATCTGCTCGAGGTCCTGCCCCGTCTGCAGGCCGTCACCGGCGACGAGGTCATGGCCGCCGTCGCCCGGTGGCTCGTGCCGGACAATCGGGTGACCGTCGAGTACCGGCCGGAGGCCGTCGCGTGACGGCCGTCCTGCGTCCCCGCCCGTCCATCGGCTCCCCGGCCGCATGGGACTACCCGACGTTCGACCTGCACCAGACGGCCGCGGGTCTGCCGGTCTGGTTGCGCCACCTGCCCAGCCAGCCTCGCCTCGCCATGCAGATCGTCATCGATGCCCCTGTCACCGTCGAGGACCCCGACCGTCGAGGCGTCGCCAACCTCGTGTCGATGTCCCTCGACGAAGGGACCCCCGACCTCGAGGCCTCGCGGTTCGCCGACGCCCTCGATCGCGCCGGCGCGACGTTCGGGGCCGGGGTCGATGGGGCCGCCCTGTACGTCTCGGCGCGCTTCCCGGCCTGGCGTATCCAGGAGTCTCTCCAACTGGTCGCCGACGCTGTCCAGCGCCCCGTGTTCCCCGACGCCGAGATCGCCCGACTCGTGCACCAGCGGCTCGACTCGATCCGACGCGAACGGATCACGCCCGAGTCCCGTGCGGTCCGCGAGTTCCGCCGCCGAGGGGTGGCCGGCAACCACCGGTTGTCCTGGCCGACCGCGGGGGACGTCGACACCGTCGCTGACCTCGACCGCGCGGCCGCGGTCGACTTCCACGAGCAGGCGGTCATGCCGCGCGCCCTTGCGATCGTCCTGGCAGGCGACCTCACGGATCTCGATCCCGTCGGCATGATCGAGGGGATCTTCGACAGCTTGGCGATCGCCGACGAGCGCCGGCCGGCCGTGCCACTCCGCGGACTGCCGGGTCCAGGAACGCTGCTCGTCGATCGCCCCGGCGCCGTTCAGACCGCCCTGCGGATCGGCCGGATCGGCCCGGACAGAGCCAGCCCCGACTGGCCCGCGCTTCGGCTCGCCGCCTACGTCCTGGGCGGCTCCATCACCGGCCGGCTCAACACCGTGCTCCGCGAGGAGAAGGGTTACACCTACGGGGTCCACAGCACCCTCAGTTCCCAACGCGACGGTGGATTCGTGGTCGCCGCCGCCGGGTCGGTCCACACGGAACACACCGGGCCGGCGCTTCGCACCGCGCTCGACCTGATCGCCGATATCGCCACGGTCGGTCCGACCGGTGCCGAACTCGACGCCGCGCGGGACGCCCTGGTCGGCGTACAGCCCCTGCGCACCGAGAGCGTGGCCAGCCTCGCCACCCAGGTCGCCCACTGTCTTGCCGAGGACCTTCCCCACGATCACGTCCCCGCGATCCTAGAGCGGGTCAGGGACACCACCGCGGCCGAGACCGTCGCCGCGGCCGCGACGCACCTGCGTCCGGACGACCTGATCGTGGTCGCGGTCGGGGATGCGGACCGCATCGCCTCCGAGCTCGAAGCGATCGGACATGGAACCTTCGAGGTCATCCGGGACACAGAGGGCGCGCAATGAGCAGGGATGTACCCCGGCTCGTCGGTCAGGACCTGCGCGTGCCGCTGGTCGGCAGTGGCGACGCGCGGTATGTCAACCTCGACTACGCGGCCAGCGCGCCTGCGCTCGAGCAGGTCGCCGCGGCCGTCGACGAGTTCCTGCCGTGGTACTCCAGCGTCCACCGTGGCGCAGGGTTCAAGTCGCAGGTGGCCACGCAGGTCTACGAGGACGCCAGGGGTCGCATCCACGCCTTCGTCGGCGCCCGCCCGGACGACGTCGTGGTGATCACGCGGAACACGACCGACTCGCTGAACCTGCTCGCGCACGCGCTGCCTGACGACGCCGAGATCCTCACCTTTGCCGGCGAGCACCACGCCAACCTGCTGCCATGGCGCCGCCGTCGTGTACGCCACCTCGACCTCCCCGACCGCCCGTCCGACCTGGCCCCGATGCTCGCCGAGGCAATCCGAGCCACGGCGTCCCCGAACATCCTGGTGGCCGTCACCGCCGCATCGAACGTCACCGGAGAACTGTGGCCGGTAGCGGAACTCACGGCCGTCGCCCACGAGCAGGGCGCGCGGGTGGTCGTGGACGCAGCCCAGCTGGCGCCGCACGGTCCCGTCACGATCGCAACGTGGGACGCGGACTGGGTCGCGCTGTCGGGCCACAAGATGTACGCCCCCTACGGCGCCGGTGCACTCGTCGGCCGACGCGACTGGCTGCAGCAGCGCGCACCCTTCCTGGTCGGTGGAGGAGCGGTCGCGTTCGTCTCCACCGATGAGGTCGCATGGCTCGATGCCCCCGAACGGCAGGAGGCCGGTTCGCCGAACGTCGTCGGCGCCATGGCCCTCGGTGTCGCCTGTGGCGTCCTCGAGGCACACGGCACGGGCCAGATGCTCGAGCACGAGGCCGCCCTGGCGGTCGAGGCCGCGGCCGCGCTCGATGGCATCGCCGGCTTGCGCCGGCTGCGCCTGTTCGGCGACGACCACCCGAGTATCGGCGTGCAGAGCTTCGTCGCCGACGGCTTCCACCACAACCTCGTGGCCACCTACCTGTCGGCCGAACACGGCATCGCGGTGCGCGACGGCTGCTTCTGCGCCCACCCGCTACTACTCCGCCTGCTCGGTGTCAGCCATGACGATGCCGACAAGGTCCGCGACGCCATCCTCGCCGGCGATCGTGCCGCGGTTCCGGGTGCGGTGCGGATCTCGGCGGGACTGGCAACGACCTCCGACGACATCGCCGCCGTGTCCCGGGCACTCGACCTGCTCATGACCCACGGACCGTCATGGAACTACCGTTTCGACCCCGCCGACGGCCACCACGTCCCGGACCCCGACGACCGCCCGATGCCAGCGCTCCGAGCCCTCCAACCCCGTTGAGTGTGCCGTTCGCCATGAAATGGCATATCAAACGGCACACTCGACGGTGGGGTCGTGAGGTTCGGTTACCCTGACCTCACTCGGGCACGTGCGCGGGAGGTGCGGGGTGACAGCAGGGTTGATCGACTCGACCGAGATGTACCTGCGCACGGTTCTGGAGCTCGAGGAAGAGGGGATCCCGGCGATCCGGGCGAGGCTGGCCGAGAGGCTCGGGCTGTCGGCACCCTCGGTGTCCGAAGGTGTTGCGCGGCTCGAGAACGACGGCCTTGTCCGACTCGCCGAGGACCGGACGGTCGCACTGAGCACACGTGGACGGGAACTGGCCGTTCACGTGCTTCGCAAGCACCGCCTGGCCGAATGCCTGCTGGTGGACGTGCTCGGCCTCGAGCACGAGCACGTGCACGAAGAAGCCTGCCGATGGGAACACGTCATCTCGGACCGGGTCGAGCAGAAACTCATGGAGTTCCTGGGCAACCCTCAGACGTCCCCGTACGGCAACCCCATCCCCGGGTCAGAGGCAGCTGACGACTACAAGGTCCTGACGCTCGCGGATGCGACGACGGACAACGTGCGGATCGAGCGGATCTCCGAGCAGTTGCAGTCCGACCACGACCTGATGCACGGGTTCGGCCCCGATGCGATCTCGCCCGGTGACGACGTCACGGTCCACCGAGACGATGGTCACGTCGTGCTCGAGCGCGACGGCACGCGGGTGCGACTGGACATGGACCAGGCCCGGTTGCTGTACGTGTCCGAAATCTAGCCTCACCGATGCTCGATGGACGACGCCGGCGTCTCCAGGGCGCCCTGATGGCCTGGTCGCAGGCGACCCGTCGGGACCTGCCGTGGCGAACTACGCGCGACCCGTGGTCGATCCTCGTATCCGAGGTGATGTTGCAGCAGACCCAGGTCGCAAGGGTCGAACCGAAGTACCGCGAATTCCTGGCTGCCTTCGCCACGCCGGCAGCGTGTGCAGCGACGCCCGTTGCCGAGGTCGTCCGGATGTGGGCAGGCCTCGGCCACAACCGGCGCGCGGTGAACCTGCACCGCACGGCCGCGGCTGTGGTCGCCGATCACGGTGGCACGCTGCCCGACGACCTGGCCTGCCTCATGTCCCTGCCCGGGGTCGGTCCGTACACCGCGCGGGCGGTGCTGGCATTCGCGTTCGAGCGTGACCACGGGGTCGTCGACACAAATGCCGCACGCTTTCTTGCCCGCGCCGTCGTCGGCCGCCGACTGACGGCCAGCGTCGCTCAACGCGAGGCGGACGGGATGGTCCCCGCGTCGCGGGCATGGGCGTGGAACCAGGCGGTGCTCGACCTCGGGGCGACGATCTGCACCAGGCGGGGGCCCCGGTGTGGCGAGTGTCCGGTCGCAGCGGACTGCGCCTGGCGCGCAATCGGCGGAGCGGATCCCGCGGAAGGTTCCGCAGGGGTGTCGACCCCCCAGGTACGGTTCGAGGGCTCGGACCGCCAGGGCCGCGGCCGGATCGTGGACGCGCTGCGTACCGGGCCCGTCGATGTCGACCGGGTCGCCGAGCTCACCGGGTGGGGCGACGACCCGTCCAGAGCACGGCGAATCGCCGACTCGCTGGTCCGCGACGGACTGGCGGAATACGCCGATGGTGCCCTGATCCTGCCCGGCTGACGGCATGCGCTGGGGACGGGCGCGTGGAGATGTCCCATGGGGCTGGCATGATCCTGGCGTGCCGCCGATCGGGACCGCCACCCATGCCGCCCACCCTGCCCGCGATCGACCCGGGCTCGCCGCTGGACGGGCTGGATCTGCGTGACTGGCAGGTGGCTGCCTTCGCCGCATGGGCTTCAGCCGGATGCCGGGGTGTGGTCGAGGCCATCACCGGCTCCGGCAAGACCAGGCTGGCGATGGCGGCCGTCCGTGTGGCGGTCGCAAGGGGCGGCCGTGCACTCGTGCTGGTTCCGACGCTGGATCTGCAGGACCAGTGGGTGCGCCAGGTCCGGACCCACGTGCCCGGCGTCCGGGTGGGGCGGCTCGGTGGCGGTGGGGACGCGGACGTCCACGACCACCACGTGGTCGTCGCGACCCCGAACTCGGCCGCAGCCGTCCCGATCGATCCTCCCGCCGGCGTCCCGAGCCTGCTCGTGGCCGACGAGGCGCACCGCTACGGCGCGCCGACGTGGGGACAGGCCCTGCGGCCGTCGTACGCGATGCGTCTGGCACTCACGGCGACCTACGAGCGCGCCGACGACGGTGTTGTCGACGTGCTCGGCCCGTACTTCGGCGGCGTCGTGCACGGGTACGGCTACCAGCAGGCCGCAGCCGACGGTGCCATCGCCCCGTTCCGCGTGACCCTGGCCGGTGTCGCCCTCGACCCCAGCGAACACGAGGCGTGGGATGTCGCGGACCGCGCCGCGCGCCGGGCGCGGGGTGTACTGGTCAACGACCACGGCGTCAGCCGCGATCCGCGCAGGACCATCCAGGCCGCCGCCACGCTGGTCGCCGAGGCCGATGCCGGACGGCGCCGGCACGACGAACCCGTCGTGGCCGCGGCACGCGACTACCTCAGGCTGTTGCGTCGCCGCCGTGACGTCGCTGCGACGGCGGCTGGCAAGCTGGCGATCAGCGGCGCCATCGCCCCCGCATTGCATGGACGACGCACCCTTGTCTTCTGCGACACCGTCGACCAGGCCGAACAGGTGGCCACGACGATCAACCGAAGCGGCGGCCCGCTGGCCGAGACGCTTCACGGGGGGCTTTCGGCGGAAAAGCGCCGGATCCGGATGGCCCAGTTCCGCAACGGCAACCTTCCAGTCGTGGTGGCCCCGCGCGTCCTCGACGAAGGCGTCGACGTCCCCGAGGCGGACGTCGCGGTCGTGCTCGCGGCCTTTCGCTCCCGCCGCCAGATGGTGCAACGGCTTGGCCGCGTGCTGCGGCCGAAAGGTGACGGTCGTGCGGCTCGACTCGTCATCGTCTACGCCAAGGACACACTCGAGGACCCGGCCAACGGCGCGCATGAGGCGTTCCTCGACGAGATCCTGCCGGTCGCGGAACTCGTCGAGGACATCGACGCCGACGAGGACAGGGACCGACTTGTCAACGTCCTGGAGGACGTGACGGCTTCGGGGTGAGGGTTGCCTCATCCGTTAGGCTCCGCACTGTCCCCACGTCGAAGGCACCTCGCCGACGGTCGGAGCCCACGTATGCCGGAAAGCCGGACCGAGACCCGCAGAGATCCTCCGCTGCTCGATGTCTTGGCGATGCTTGCTCCGGGGACCGTCATCCGCGAGGGGATCGAACGCATCATCGGTGCCAATCGCGGTGCGCTCATGGTCATCGGCTGGAACGAGGCGATCGAGCGGATCGTGTCCGGTGGCTTCATCATCGACACGCCGTCGACGGCCCAGCGCATTGCCGAGCTGGCGAAGATGGACGGGGCCCTGATCCTCGCCGACGACGGTGAACGCATCCTGCGGGCGAACGTCCACCTGGTACCCGACCCGTCCGTGCCGACCTCCGAGACGGGCACGAGGCACCGGTCCGCCGAACGGACCGCGCGCCAAACCGGCAGTCCGGTGATTTCGGTGTCCGAGTCGATGAGTCTGGTCACCCTCTACTGGGGCGATCGCAAACGGGTGCTCGAGCCCGTGTCCAACCTGCTGTTCCGTGCGAACCAGGCGCTGTCGACGCTCGAGCGTTACCGAGCGCGGTTCGACGAGGTGTCGGCGACACTGTCGGCGCGCGAGATCGAGGACGCCGTGGTCCTGCGCGACGCGCTGGTGACCATGCAACGGGCCGAGATGGTCAGGCGGATCGCCAACGAGATCACCGACCACATCGCCGAGCTCGGCACCGAGGGACGGCTGATCAGCCTGCAACTCGACGAGCTGATGGCGTCCGTCGACGACATCAGGGCGCTCGTGGTCCAGGACTATCTCGCCGACCGACGGCGCAAGTTGACCAACGTCCTCGAGGAACTCGACGCGCTGACGACGGACGAACTGCTCGACCTCGTCAGGTTGGCTGACGTGCTCAGCTTCGGACCCGAGGACGTCGACCACCCGGTCCAGACCCGCGGCTACCGGTTGATGTCGAGGATCCCCCGTCTACCGGATGCGGTGATCGCCAAGCTCGTCCAACGGTTCCACAACCTCCAGCGGGTCATGGACGCCTCGCTCGAGGATCTCGACGAGGTCGAGGGGATCGGCGAGGCCCGGGCACGAAGCATCCAGGAGGGCCTCCGGCGGCTGGCCGAGACGAGCCTGCTGGAGCGGTACGTCTGACGCCCCGAAACGCCGCTTTCCAGGGGTTTTCACCCCGTTCTTGGACGTTGAGCCCCTCACACGCGGAGTGGTATACTCCCCGAGGTATCAGACCCGACTCCATGCGGGAGCGGAGGGGACTCGCAATCTCTGCGCGACTCATCGGATCACCTTGCCCACGCACCGGTGGATCCACTCCAACGTGACCAGCCCACGGCACCTACAGCCCGGGCATGGGCACGTGTCCTCGCCTGCCTTCTGACCTGCCCGCCGGGCCAGACTGACCAGCCAGCAACACGACATCTCACTAGCAGTCGACAAGGAGCATGCTCAGATGGCCTACAGCGTCGGCGACACCGTCGTCTATCCCCACCACGGTGCGGCCATCATCGAGTCGAAGCAGCAACGGGAACTCAAAGGCGAGAAGCGCGAGTACCTCGTGCTGCGCCTGACCTACGGTGATCTCACCCTATTGGTGCCGGCCGATTCCTGCGAAGAGGTCGGGATCCGCGACGTCGTGTCGAAGAAGGAAGTCGAGAAAGTCCTCGGCGTGCTCCGCGCCCCCGAGGAGAAGTCGCCGAAGAACTGGTCGCGCCGCTTCAAGGCCAACTACGAGAAGCTCCGCTCCGGCGACATCTACCAGGTGGCCGAGGTCGTCCGGAACCTCGCCACCCGCGAAAAGGACAAGGGCCTGTCCGCCGGCGAGCGCCGCATGCTGACCAAGGCCAAGCAGATCCTGCTGTCCGAGCTCGCCGTCGCGATCAAGAAGGACGAGCAGAAGGCCGAAGAGCTCGTCGAGAAGACCCTCGTCGAGGCCCACGGCCTCGAGGTCTGACCTGCCTCTGCGCATCGGGCCGATCGAGGTCTGGCCGCCGGTGGTGCTCGCCCCGATGGCCGGGGTCACCAACGTGGCGTATCGCTCGCTGTGCCGCCGCCATGGGCACGGGCTGTTCGTGTCCGAGATGGTCGGAGCAAGGGCACTCGTCGAGGGCGACCACAGGACGGCGCTGAAGGCGGCGTTCAGCCCCGACGAGGATGTCCGGTCGATCCAGCTGTACGGCGTCGACCCAGACGACGTGGAGCAAGCGGTCGGCCTGCTCGTCGACGAGGACCGGGTCGAACACATCGACCTCAACTTCGGCTGCCCGGCACCGAAGGTCACCCGTCACGGCGGGGGTGCCGCCCTGCCGTGGCACAACGGTCTGTTCGAGGACATCGTGACCGCGGCGGTCGGCGCTGCCGGCGCGGTGCCGGTCACGGTCAAGACACGGCTCGGCATCGATGACGACCACCTGACGTATCTGCGCACCGCCCTGACTGCCCAGCGGGTGGGGGTCGCCGCGATCGGCCTGCATGCGCGGACTGCGGCGCAGCGCTACAGCGGCCACGCCGACTGGGACCGCATCGCCGACCTCGTCCGCGCCGTCGACATCCCCGTGCTCGGCAACGGCGACATCTGGGAGGCTGCGGACGCCCTGCGAATGATGGAGGTCACCGGCTGCGCGGGCGTGATCGTCGGGCGCGGCTGCCTCGGCAGGCCATGGCTGTTCCGCGACCTACAGGCCGCCTTCGAGGGCAGGCCCGTCCCGCCGGGTCCGACGCTCGGCGAGGTGGCCGATCTGATGAGCGAGCACGCCCGTGGACTCGCCGACCTGTTCGGGCAGGACATCGGTCTGCGGCAGTTCCGCAAGCACCCAGGCTGGTACCTCCAGGGGTTCGCGGTCGGTCGATCGCTGCGCCGTGAACTCGCGCAGGTCGAGACGCTCGCCGAGCTCGCCGCCCTGCTCGAGCGGGTCGACCACGACGAACTGTTCAACGACGAGGTCCGCAGGCAGCCTCGCGGTCACACGACCGGCACCAAACGCGTCCCGCTGCCGCACGGCTGGCTGGAGGCCGCCGACGACCGGCGGCCGGTCGTTGCCGCGGCGGCGGTGTCCGGCGGATGAAGGGGAACATCGTCCTCGCGTCGCGCTCGCCCCGCAGACTCGAACTGCTTGCGCGGATCGGCGTGACTGCCGACGTCCGCCCCGCCGACATCGACGAGTCGCCGCGACCGGGGGAGTCCCCCCCGGCGACTGCGCTCCGGCTCGCGGAGGCGAAGGCACGGTCGGTACGCGCCGACGACCACGTCGTCCTCGCAGCCGACACGATCGTCTCCGTCGCCGACCAGCAACTCGGCAAGCCAACCGACGACGACGACGCCAGCCGGATGCTGCGCCTCCTGGCAGGACGTACCCACGAGGTCACGACCGCGGTTGCCGTCCTGGACGGTGGTCGCGTTCGCACCCAACTGTCGACGACGCATGTGCGATTCCGTCAGCTGACTGACGACGAGGTCGGCTGGTACGTGGCCAGCGGCGAATGGCGGGACAAGGCCGGGGCCTACGCCCTGCAGGGTCGCGCCGCAGCGTTCGTCGAGTCGATCCACGGAAGCCACACCAACGTCATCGGCCTGCCGCTCGACATCGTCGTGCACCTGCTCCGCGACGCGGGGTGCACCCTCCTTGCCCCGGACCATGATGGGCCGCCTACGCTCGCCGGACGTGGGGAGGACGAGGCTTGATCGAGGAACGCGAACGCCGACCGATCGTCGTCGAGGAACTCATGCGACTGGCGATCGTGATCGCGTTCGTCGCGGCGGGATACAGCCTGTCCCCGTGGTTCTCCGACCTGCTGCCCTCGCGCGATCCCGATGGGGTACGGCTGCTCGCAGTGGTCCTCGGCGCGCTGTTCGGGTACGTGCTCGGCGGCGTCATCGGCCGCATCGCGATCGCGGGCGTCGACACTGCTCAGCAGCGACTGGCGACGGTCGAATCGGTGGTGCTCGTGTCCGCGGCTGCCGGTTCCGTCCTGGCCGGGTTCATCGTCGCGGTCGTGCTGTTCCCCCTGTCACTGCTGCCGGGGCGTGCCGTCACCCTGCCAATCGGCGTCGCCGTCGGCGTGCTCGGGATCTACATGGGTGCCAGGATCGGAGCCGCCCGTGGTGCCGACATGTCCCGCTTCGTCGGCGTGCGTGGGCGCGTCGACGTCAAGTCGCCGTCGCGCGGCGCAGGGACGAAACTGGTCGACTCGTCGGCGCTGATCGACGGACGCCTGGTCGACATCGCCAGGTGCGGGTTCCTGGAGGGAACCCTCGTTGTCACCGAGTTCGTCCTGCAGGAGGTCCAGGCACTGGCCGATGCCTCGGACGAGCAGAAGCGGACGGTCGGCCGGCGTGGGCTCGACACGATCCGGACGTTGCAGGACGACGGGCTCGTGCTCGTGGAGTACTCCCAGGAGGACCCTGCCGACGTCGCGACGATCGACGGCAAGCTCGCCGCGATGGCCCGCAGGCGCAACGCCACCCTGATCACCACCGACGGCAACCTCGCCCAGGTCGCCGAGGTCGGCGGCATCCGCGTCCTGAACGTGCACGCCCTCGCCGAAGCCGTCCGTCCGCCGGCCACGCCGGGAGATCACCTGACCGTCCGGATCGTCAAGGAGGGCACCGAGATCGGCCAGGGCGTCGGCTACCTGGAGGACGGGACCATGGTCGTCGTCGAGGACGCGGCCCGGCTCGTCGGTGACGAGATCAGCGTTGACATCACCTCGATCGTCACCAACCGGCGGGGCAGGATGCTCTTCGGGGTGAGGGCCGGCACGTGAACGGCGCGTGGTGAGGGTTGGGGCAGTGGTCGCCGCCGCCGGGGACGGCACTCGTCTCGGGGCCGACGCGCCCAAGGCACTGATCGAGTTGGACGGCACACCGCTCGTGGTCCACGCCGTCCGCCGGATCCGCGAGGCGGGTGTCCCTGTTGTCGTGGTGGTCGCCCATCCCGACCACGTGGCGGCCACCCGCACCCACGTCGAAGGCATGGCCGACGCGGTCGTGCCCGGCGGGGCCACGCGTTCCGCGTCGGTCCGCAACGGGCTTCGATCGCTGCCGGACGACGTGACAGTCGTCGTGGTCCACGACGCCGCAAGGGCGCTGACGCCCGCTGCCGTGATCGCAGCAACGGTCGCCGCCGTCACCGGCGACGTCGTCGCCGCTGCCCCGGGCTTGGCGGTCACCGACACGCTCAAGCGGCTGACCTCATCAGGCACGCTGCAGACGGTGGATCGGGACGGCCTCGTGGCGATCCAGACACCCCAGGTGATCGTCCGCGAAGTGCTCGACCGTGCGCACGAGGCAGCCCCCGACGCCAGCGACGACCTCGGCCTCGTCGAGGAACTCATCGTCGACGGGGCGGTCGCGGGACGTATCGTGATCACCGAGGGCTCACCCCTCGCGATGAAGATCACCTACGAGCAGGACCTGCACGTGGCCGCCGCCCTGCTGCACATGGACACACCGTGAACCCACGGATCGGGACCGGGCTCGACGTCCACCCGTTCGGGGACGCGACCCGCAGGCTGGTCCTTGCCGGGATCGAGATCCCCGGCGAGCCAGGACTCGACGGTCACTCCGATGCGGACGTCGTCAGCCATGCGGTGGCCGACGCTCTGCTCGGCGCCCTCGCAATGGGCGACCTCGGTTCGCGGTTCGGCGTCGATACGGACGAGCTAGAGGACGCCGACTCGATCGAACTGCTGCGCCAGGTGGCCGGCGACGTGTCCGAGCGGAGTTATGCGGTCGGAAATCTCGACGTGGTCGTGGTCGCGCAACGGCCACGCCTGGGACCGCACCGTGACGACATGCGACGACGGCTGGCCGAGACCCTGGGAATCACGACCGATTGCGTCTCGGTCAAGGCGACGACGACCGACCGGCTCGGCACGATCGGGCGAGGCGAAGGCATCGCGTGCTGGGCGACCGTCCTGCTGGTGCCGGAGTGAGCCTCGGCGGCATGCCCGGGTCAGCGCAGCTCCATCTGGAGCGCGCCGCGGGCCTGTGGCTGCGCGCCGGGGCGGTCGCATTCGCGCTGATCCTGATCGGCGCAGGCCAGCAGCCGGTGCCGCGTGTCCTGCTGCTCACCGGCGCCGTCGTGCTGCTGCTGTTCCTGATCTGGCGGGGACTGCCGCGCCTCGGTGCCGATGCCGAGCTGGGGCTCGTGCTGCGTCTCGAACCAGCGCTCGCCCTGCTGGTCGTGCTCATGACCGGCGGCTGGGCGAGCCCCTTCGGGCTGTATCTGGCCATCCCGCTGCTCCTGGTCGCACTCGCTGCGCCGCGGGCGGCGGTCGCCCTGCTGGTCGCGATCGTCGCCCTCCTGACGATGCACGAACTCGTCGACGCCGAGCCAGCCGTCTCGAGCGAGATCACCGGCGACCTCGTGCCTATGGTGGTCGCAACGGTGGTCGGCGTCGTCGGGCGGAGGCTCGAGTCGCCTGCGGACGCGCAGTACAGCCGCACGCTCGGCCGGATCCAGGAACTGTCCCACGTGAACGCGCTGCTCTCGACGCTGTACGACCTCGTTCGGTCCAACCCGGCACCGCTCACCGTCGAGGACGTGCTCGGGGTGATCAAGGCCGAACTCGACGAGCTGTTCGATGCCGACGCCATCATTCTCCTGCTGTCCGACGAGGGCGGCCGCTGGTGGCGCCCGGTCCACGCCGAGGGCGTGACGCTGTCCGGCGAGGTCCCCTACACCGATCTGCCCGCCGTCCTCACCGAGATGGGCCCGACGACCCGGCCGATCCAGCTGGTGGACCTGCCCGCAGGCGGGGGTCTGACACCCCGTGCGAAGTCTGGCGTCTACCTATGGCTGTGGAGCCGTGGGCAGGCCTCCGGCCTGCTCGCGATGGAGCACAACCACCGGCACGAGCTCGAGTCGGTCCAGCTCGACATGCTCGACCGGGTGTCGGCCCCCTTGTCCCTGGCGCTGGACAATGCGATCTGGTTCCGACGTCTGCGAACGCTCGGCGCCGAGGAGGAACGACAGCGCATCGGCGCCCAGCTGCACGATCGGTTCGCCCAGTCCCTGGTCTACGTCGCCGGCGAACTCGACCGGGCGGCCAAGCGCCACGCCGACGACGAATCGCTGAGACGGTTGCACCGCGACGTCCGTGACACCCTGGCGGACCTGCGCGAGACCCTGCGCGATCTCCGACTGCGCTGCACGGACGAGCAGGGCCTGGTCCCCACGTTGCAGATCTCTCTGGAGCGGTTCGGGGACCGCTTCGGCCTGCAGACGTCGCTCGAGGTCGCCGAAGGGCTGGGCCGCCCCCCCTTGCCGATCGAGAACCAGCTCCTCCGAATCGCGCAGGACCTGGCAGCACTGGCGCAACGCGAGTCCGCAGCGACCGTCCTCACCGTGCGGTTGGTGAGCGAGGCCGGCCGTCTGCGGATGGTCGTCAGCGACGACGGCCGGGGGATACCTGAGGATCAGCTCCAATCCGAAGCAGCCCGCGTACTCTCGGGTGTGCGTGATCGCGCGTCGGCCATCGGCGGGCTTGTAGACGTGTTCTCCCGCCCCGGCGAAGGCACCGAGATCGCGGTCACCGTGCGCGGCATCCTGTAGGAGTCGCAGTCGGAGGTAGCGGTGAAGAAACGGGTCCTGCTGGTCGACGACCACCGGCTCGTGCGCGAGGGCCTGCGTCGCACCCTGACCGACGCCGGCTTCGAGGTCGTCGGCGAGGCCCGGGACGGCGCCGAGGGCATCGAGCTCGCGGTGGAACTCCGGCCGCACGTCGTCCTCATGGACGTCTCCATGCCGGTCCTCGACGGGATCACCGCCACCCGCCGACTGCGCAGTCGCGTGCCTGACGCGAGGGTGATCGTCCTCACCATGCACGCCGAGCCGGACCTCGTCGAGAAGGCCCGCTCCGCCGGTGCTGCCGGGTACCTGCTCAAGGATGCGTCCGGCGACGAAGTCGTCGCGGCTGTCAAACGTGCCCTCGATGGGCACCGGGTCATCTCCGCCGGTCTGCTGGCCGCTTCGAACGAGCCGCCAGAGGAGGGCCCGTCACCCTCTGGCGAGCCGACACCGCAGTTGACCGAACGCGAGCAGCAGATCCTGCAGATGCTCGCCGACGGGTGCTCGCCGGCCGATGTCGCCGAGCGGCTCTTCATCGCGCCCAAGACGGTCCGCAACCATCTGACCAAGGCGTACGACAAGCTCGGGGCCAGCAGCCGGTCGCAGGCGATCGTGACGGCGCTGCAGTTCGGGCTCATCGAGCTTCCGGGCTGAACGGTCCATCGAACTGACCCGACCGGGCCATAACGGATGGCTCGCCGTGGGGATTGGGCCATAGGACCCATACGGCGGCCGGATGGGCGGCCGTACTGTCAATTGGGCCGTTCAGCCATCGGCGCGGCCGCGTGCGGACACCAACAGGAGCGCATCGTGTCGAATCAGGCAACGTCCAACAGCAGTCGGCTGCTCATCATTGGCGCGGCCGTCCTGCTCGTCGGGGTCATCCTCGTCATGCTCGTGCTCAGAAACGACATCGGAAACGATGGCCAGCCGGCCGCTCAACCGACGACTGGGCCGACCACACCGGCACCTCCGCCGGATCCCCGCGCCGGTCTCGTCGGCAGCGAACAGGCCGCCACCGCCCGGCTCGGCGACATGGACTTCGACGAGGGCTTCGAGGCCGCGGCGATGCGCGTCACGTTCATCCGCGGTGTCGCGGCCGTCGTCGTGCCAGGCGACCGCGTGAACCTGTACAGCCTGGCCGAGGGTGCCGGCGAGGTTCCCACGCCCGGCGACCCTGCCCAGCCCGCGCAGCCGACCGAGACCGAGACCGACGCGCAGCCGACCACGCCAGCCGTGCTGCCGACACCGACCGCCGCGACCCGCGTCCTGACCGACATCGAGGTCCTCGGCATCATCGGTCCCCGGCCGGCGGCCAACGACGGCGTGCTGACGCTGATCCTTGCCATCCCGTCAAGCAGCGTCGAGTCGACCCTCGAACTCGCCAACGTCGGCCTGCTGTGGGCGACCCTGCTCCCGTCGGTCGACGAGCCGACGGACGACGCAACCGGCGGCGCATCGGAAGAGGCCGCCGACTCGTGAGCACCCCAAGGTCCGTCATCGTGGTCGAACCTGACCCCTATCTAGCGGTCAGCGTCGAGGCACTGCTGTCCGCGGTCCATCCGCCACCGGAACTGATCGCGGTCGCCGACCTCGAGGAATTGCGCGACTGGGTACGACCGACCGGCGTGGTGGTCGCCGGACCGTCATGCGCCGGCAAGAACGAGATCGCCCAACTGCACACGTTCCACCAGCTGCATCCGGCGGTCCGGATCGTTCTCGCGTGGGACCGCCGCCCCGGCGCGAACATGAAGGAGGTCGTCGCGATCGGTGCCGAGTCACTGGTCGATCCCGGCGACAGCGCGGAGTTCCGCGCCGCGATCCTGCACGCCATCGACGTGGCCGACCGTCTGTCGGGCGAGATCGCCCACGCGGCGGAGGCCGCCGTGCAGCCTCTCGGCAAGGTGTTCACCGTGTGCTCGGCGACGGGCGGGTGCGGCAAGACCTTCTACTCGACCAACATCGCCTTCGCCCTTTCGAAGCTGACCGGAAAGAAGGTCGCTCTGATCGACCTCGACCTGCAGTTCGGCGAGGTCCTGACCGCTCTGCGTCTGCGGGCCCAGAACACGATCAGCGACGTGATCGCGGTCAGTGACGACGAGGAGTTGATCGCCTACCTGCCCGAGATGATGCACGCCCACGAGGGTGGCGTCTGGGTGTTGCCGGCTCCGCTGGATCCTGCCGAGGCGGATGGCATCGACCCACCGGACATCCTGCGGGTCATCGAGGCCGCCCAGCACCACTTCGACTACATCATCATCGACAACCCGACCGGACTGGGCGAGGCGACCCTTGCCGCGCTCGACCGGTCGACCCACCTGTTCGTGCTCGCCGCGCTCGACCTGTCGTCGGTCCGCAACCTGCGTCTGTTCCTGCAGACGCTCGAGCGCCTGCGGATCCCGATGGACGACGTCTCGCTGGTCCTCAACAAGGACCAGACCGGCGTCGGCATCGAGGCCAACGACGTCGAGCGGCTGTTCCCGACCGGGTTCCGGTCGCGGATCCCGTTCTCGCGCGACGTGCCGCGCTCGATGAACACGGGCCTGCCACTGGTGATGTCGGGCCCTGACAGCCCCGTGTCGCACGAGATCATCCGCGGTATGACCGACTTCCTGCCTGAAGAGGCGAGGTTGGCGGCCGAGGAGGCCTACCGCACGTCGACGGGCTCCAACTGGATGAAGCGGTTGTTCAGCCGCCGCCAGGACGCAACCGCCTGAGGAAGGTGACGGCCAGTGAAGTTGTCCGACAAGTTGGCAAAGCAGGCCACGGACGCGACCGGGACGGCGAAGGACGAGACGTCCACCGCCAAGACGTCGGCCGCCAAGTCCTCCGCCTCGAAGCCCACGGCCAAGATGCCGCCCGCCAAGAAGACGGCCTCGAAGTCCGCGAAGACCGACGATCCCGACCGCTGGCGCAGCGCCAAGCGCAAGGTCCGCGAGGCCGTCCTCGAGGAGATGGCCCCGAAGCTGTCGAAGAGCGACACCACCCCGGAGAGCCTCGAGGACGAGGTCACCGCGCTCGTCGACCGCCTGCTGCGGCAGGAGGACCTCAAGATCTCCGTCGCCGAACGGCGGGCCTTCGTCAAGGACGTCATCTCGGACATCCTGGGCTACGGACCGCTCGACGACCTGCTGCACGACCCCGAAGTCACCGAGGTCATGTGCAACGACTTCGACGAGATCTGGGTCGAACGCGAGGGCAGGGTGACGCGATCGACCGTGACCTTCCAGGACCGGGACCAGTACCGCCAGGTCATCGAGAAGATCGTGTCGGCGGTCGGTCGGCGCGTCGACGAGTCATCCCCGATGGTGGATGCCCGACTTCCCGACGGGTCCCGTGTCAACGCCATCGTCCCACCGATCGCGGTCCACGGCGCCTGCCTGACGATCCGGCGGTTCTCGGAGGACCCGTTCACGATCCAGGACCTGATCAACTTCGGGTCGTTGTCCGACGACCTCGCCGTCGTCCTCGAGGGCGCAGTGCGGGGCAAGCTCAACGTCTTGATCTCCGGGGGCACCGCGACCGGCAAGACGACCATGCTCAATGTGTTGTCCCAGTTCATCCCCGACCACGAACGGATCATCACCGTCGAGGACGCGGCGGAACTGCAACTGCAGCAGCCGCACGTCGTCACGCTCGAGGCCAGACCGCCGAACGTCGAGGGCCAGGGCCAGATCACGATCCGCGATCTCGTACGCAACACGCTGCGCATGCGTCCCGACCGGATCGTGGTCGGGGAGTGCCGTGGCGGCGAGGCCCTCGACATGCTCCAGGCGATGAACACCGGTCACGAGGGCTCGCTGACCACGCTGCACGCGAACTCGCCGCGTGACGCCCTGACCCGGCTCGAGATGCTGGTGCTCATGGCCGGCCACGAACTGCCGGAGCGGGCGATCCGCGAGATGATCGCGTCGGCGATCGACCTTGTGGTGCAGATCACACGCCTGCCGGACGGCACCCGCAAGCTCACCTCCGTGCAGGAGATCCAGGGCATGGAGGACCGCACGATCGTCCTGCAGGAACTGTTCAAGTACGAGCCGAAGCTCGACAGCCGTGGCAAGTACGTCGGCACGTGCACGCCGACCGGTCTGCGGCCGAAGTTCCTCGAGAAGTTGAAGACGCACGGCATCGAGTTGCCCGCGGCATTGTTCCGTCCGGACGGCGCCGCTCCGCGGAAGGCAGCGGCCTCGGGGAGGAAGCGGTGATCGACTTCGTCGCGGCGCTGGTCTTCGGGGTTGGCCTCGCCCTGTTGACCGTCGCCCTGCTGAAGCGGGGACGCGAGCGTCAGGACGACATCCTGCGCTACCTGGCGATGCCGTTCAGCGAGGAGGACATCGACCCCAACGAGGTCGTCGAGCGCGTCGGCCTGCTGACGCCGTCGGTGACGGCGTTCGACGAGGCACTGTCCAAGTTGGACTTCGTCGACAAGCTCAGCCACCGGCTCGAGAAGTCGCGCATGCCACTGAAGCCGGGCGAGTTCGTGCTCGCCTCGCTCAGCGCTGCGGTGACGTTCGGGTTGTGGATGGGACTGCTGACCGACCAGTGGCTCGCCGGCCTGATCACGTTCCTGTTGACCCCGATCCTGTTCTGGGTCCACCTCGGGATGCGCGTCAGCCGTCGGCAGCGGGCGTTCGAGGAGCAGCTGCCGTCCGTGCTCGGGCTGATCGCTTCGTCGCTGCGGTCCGGCCACACGCTGCAGCGGTCGATCTCGATGATGGTCGAGGAGTCGAGCCCGCCCGTGTCCGAGGAGTTCGAGCGGGTCATGGCCGAGATCCGTCTCGGCCTGCCGCTCATCGACGCGCTGGACCGCATGGCAGAGCGGCTGGACTACCGCGACTTCGAGTGGATCGTGCACGCCATCCGGATCCAGCAGCAGACCGGTGGCAAGCTCGCCGACCTTCTGTTCACGCTGGCCGAGTACATGCGGGCGCGCGAGGAAGTCAGGCGGGAGGTGCGCGTGCTGACCGCGGAAGGTCGCTTGTCAGCGGTTGTGCTCGGGGCCCTGCCGTTCGTGCTGGCTCTGTACCTGCAGTTCACCAACCCCGATTACATCGGTGAACTGTTCCAGGGGTCCGGGTGGCTGCTGGTGTTCGGTGGCGGGCTGTTCATGGGCCTCGGCCTGTTCATCATCATGCAGATGGTCAAGGCGGTGGACCTGTGAACGAGGTCACGCTGATCATCCTCGCCGTGGCGATCGCGGGGACGGGGGCGACGCTCGTCGCCGTCGGGCTGCGCGTCGGACGGCCGTCACCGATCGACGACCTGCTGGCCGAATTCGATGGCTCGCCGGACATGCTCGACGACTACACCCGACGGATGCAGGAGCCTGCCCTGAAGCGCGTGCTCACGCCGCTCGGGACGAACATCACCGGTTCGATGCAGAGTCTGCTGCCGCGCAACCACCTGCAGAACATCCGCCGTCGACTCGTCCTGGCCGGCATGTCGGGACGCCTGACCGCCGAGGAGTACGTCGCCGGGCAGGTGGTTGGACTCGTGGCCGGGGCGCTGCTCGGGCTGATGATCGCCGTGGCGGTGGCGTGGCCGGGAACCAGGATGGTCGGCATGACCGTGGGCTTCGGCGTCCTTGGCTTCTTCACGCCGAGCCTCGCCGTCGCACAGAACCGCGCGAAACGCGTCGAGGCGATCGAGCGAGAACTGCCCGACGTTCTCGACGTCCTGGCGATCTCCGTCGAGGCCGGGGTCGGCCTCGAGGGAGCCATCCAGGCCGTCACCGAACGGTTTCACTCGCCACTGGCCGACGAGCTGGCGCACACCCTGTCCGAGATGGAACTCGGCCTGTCGCGACGTGAGGCCCTGCAGAACCTGCGGGGACGCACCGACCTTCCCGATCTCAATGGGTTCGTGCTGGCCCTCGTACAGGCGGACGCGCTGGGCATGCCGATGACGCGGGTGCTGCAGACCCAGGCGGACGAGATGCGTCGTCGCAGGCGCCAGAAGGTCAGGGAGGAGGCCGCCAAACTGCCGGTGAAGCTGATCTTCCCGCTCGTCGTGTTCATCCTGCCGTCACTGTTCATCGTGATTCTGGGACCAGCGGTGATCCGCATCGCCGGGGCGATCGGCGGTTGACGAGATGACTGGTCCGGTCGAGCCATCACAGCGGGCCGTTGCATGGTCCAGCCATGTCATTCCGACGACCCGAGCGGCCAATTGGGACATCTACCCCATGAGCCAGACGGCACGGAGTGACGACACTGGTACCAGCAGCAGGAACGATTGCGGAGCAAACCCCATGAAGCACTGGTTGACCGGACAGGACGGCACCACAGCCGTCGAGTACGGAATCATCTCGGCGCTCGTCGGCGCAAGCCTCATCGCGGTCGGCCCGTGGCTGGTCAGCGTCATGCTCGACCTCATCAGCACCATCGTCGGGAACATGACGTGAAGAAGTCGACCGCTACCGCGCTCGATCGCTCCGAAGACGGGGCGGTCATCGTCGAGTTCGCGGTCATCTTCATCGTGTTCGTCGCGTTGCTGTGGGGCTTGATCAGCTACGGCGTGATCTTCGCCGCGCAGCAGTCGCTGGCCCACGCGGCCAGCGAGGGCGCCAGGACGGGTGTCGGGGTCGCCGATCAGACGGGCGCGGTCACGGCCGCTGAGGCCGTTGCCTACGACCAGCTTCAGTGGCTGGGCAGCGACGACCCGGTTGACGGGCTCGTGGTCGAGGCCAACATCGTGCCGTGCGACTACGACAACACCAGGAACTGCCTGGTCGTCGAGACGACCTACGACTGGGCCGGCTTCCCGATCGTTCCTTCGCTGCTGGACATCTCCACCCCCAACACATTGACCTCACGAGCTGTGGTCCAACACAGTTGAGGCCGGAGGGACCAGCCATGCGACGCATCCTGAACCGCCCGGAACACGAAGAAGGTGCCATCAGCATCATGGCCGCCGTGCTCGCGGTGGCTCTGATCCTGTCGACCGCCCTGGCCGTGGACGTGGGCCGCATCGCCTACACCTCCCGCGACCAGCAGGGCTTCGCCGACCGGCTGGTCATGGACGGGCTGCTCGTGCTCGAATCGGCGGGCGAGATGGCCACGCCGGAGGAGCTGTATGAGGCGGTTCAGGCCGCTGCAATCAACACCGAGTCCGTGAACATCGAGGGCAGTGCGCTCGGGACGTCGTCCGACCGGACGATCAGCAACGTCCAGCTCGGTTACATCGAGGCAGAGGAATTCCGGCTGGTCTACGACAAGGACGGTCCGGGCCCGTACTACGGCGTCGAGTCCCCGACGGCGCTGAAGATCTTCACCGACTCGTACGTGGACTTCCTCTTCGCGGTCTTCGACGACGAAGGCGGCCGCACCGTGACCAAAGACGCACTCGGCGCGACGCGCTACTCCGTTCCCGAGTGCCCTCCCTTCGATCCCGACTCCGGTCTCCCCACCGTCCCGGGTCCATGCGACCCCTTCGCCGATGGGCTCATCTCCATACGGTCGCGGGTTGCGGCGTTCACCACCAACAGCCCGCTGTACCAGCAGTACGTGGAGAAGACGCTCGACGTGAACCCAGGTTCCCTCAATGCGACCTTCATCGGCTACGACGGTTTGGCGACGTCGCAGGTCTCGCTGGACGCGTTGACCGGTGGGGCCACCTTTGGCTCGGCTGACGAGTTCCTGAACGCTGACGTCGCGGTGGTTGACATCCTCACGGCCATGGCGAGTGGCCTGCGCAACGACGACGCCGCCGTCCAGGCCGCCGGGGTCGCAGCCCTGAACGGCATGGCGACCGCCGTGAACTCCCGGCTCGACCCTGCCGTGACGATCGAGGTCCTCGACTTCCTGTCCGCGACGACCGAGGACCTCGACACGCTGCTCTCGGCCGAAATGGACGCCCACACACTGCTGAGTGCCGTCACCATGGCTGCCGCGCTCGCGAACGGGACCAACGCCGTCACGCTGTCCCTGAGCGGGTCGAACGTGCTCGGCCTCACGGGACTGAGCGGGGTCGGCCTGGACCTCACCCTGGTCGAGACGCCGCGCTTCGCTTTCGGCCGAGTCGACTACGACGCCGCCGTTCCCGAGTGGATCACCCGGGCGGAGACGGCACAGGTCGACGTCGACCTGTCGCTGACGATGGACGGGTACTACGCGACCAGCCTCCTCGGATCGGTTGCCAGCAGCATCCCCGGGCTCCTGTGCGGCCTGCCGCTCCTGTGCACCGGCAAGAACGTGTCGATCGAGGTCGGGGCGGCCGAAGCCACCAACTCACTCACGCGGATCACGTGCGACAACCCCGAGGGCGAGACCGACACGGAGCATGTCGTGTCGAGCGACGCTGTCGTGGCTCAGGTGAGCGGTCTCGATCAGACGCTGTTCACGACCCGCAACGGGACCTCCGCATACGGGATCAACGGCGAGCGTTTGTCGCTCACCACGGTGCCCGGCGTGGGCGCGAGCGCGGACGTCTCGGTGTCCGGCATGGCCGTCCTCGACGGCATCATCGATCCCATGCTCGCCTTCGTCGGCGCCGACCTCGGTAAGGCCGAGCCCCAGATCCACGCGGTCAACTGCGGTGTCCGTCAGCTGATCACCCTCCCCACGGCCGAGTGATCCTCGCCGAGAGTGCGATTCCCAGAGCCTGCTTGTGTGAATCGCACTCTCGGAGGGACATCGGCCCAGTTGGCCGTCCCTTGTAGGCTCGCCGTTCCGTCGAGCCGCGAGACACGAGCCCCATGGCCCTGCACCTGTACGACACGCTGCGTCGGGACACCGTCCCGTTCGAGCCCCGTGACCAGGGCAAGGCGAGTCTGTACCTGTGTGGACCGACCGTGCAGGCCGGTCCACACGTGGGCCACGGACGTGGCGCGGTCGTGTTCGACGTCCTGCGTCGCTACCTCATCTGGTCCGGGTACGAGGTCACGCTCGTCCGCAACGTCACCGACATCGATGACAAGATCATCATGCGGGCCCAGCGCGAAGGCACGGCCCAGGCGCAGATCGCGACGAGGTACGCCCGCGAGTTCAACCAGGCGATGGACGCGCTGCACGTCCTGCCTCCCGACGTGGAGCCGCTCGCAACCGGGCACATCATCGAGATGCAGGAGCTGATCGCCGAGCTCATCGAGCAGGACAAGGCGTACGAGCGTGACGGCAACGTCCTGTTCCGTGTCCGCAAGTTCCCCGGGTACGGGAAGCTCTCCGGACGCAGGATCGACGACCTCGTCGGTGGCGAGGACGTCGTCGGCAGCGACCTCAAGGACGACCCGCTCGACTTCGCGATGTGGAAGGCCGCCAAGCCGGACGAGCCGTCGTGGCCGTCGCCCTGGGGTGATGGGCGTCCGGGCTGGCACATCGAGTGCTCGGCCATGGCGTCCAAGCACCTCGGCCACGGCTTCGACATCCACGGCGGTGGCCTCGACCTCGTGTTCCCGCACCACGAGAACGAGATCACCCAGTACGAAGCGGCGTACGGCGAACCCTTCGCCCGCCACTGGGTCCACAACGGCATGGTCCGCATGGGCGAGGAGAAGATGTCCAAGTCCCTCGGCAACATCGTCGCCCTGCAGGACGCGATCGACGAGTGGGGTCCCGGCACGCTGCGCATGTGGTATCTCAGCGCCCACCACCGGTCACCGCTGACCTTCGAGGACGACCGCATACTGGATGCACGAGCGTCCTATACCCGCCTCGTCACCTTCCTGCAGACCGCCGCGGTCGCCCTGCCCGACGACGTCGAACCCGACGAGTCGGCAGCAGACGACAAGGTCGACGCATTCCGGGCAGCGATGGACGACGACCTCAACGCGCCTGCCGCCATCGCGGTCCTGCACGAGATCGCCTCAGCCGGCCACGAGCAGCTCAAGGCTGTCGAAGGCGGTGACGCCGCTGCCGCGGCCACGGTCGCCGCGCTCGCAGCCACGCTTCGGACGCTGGCCGACGACGTGCTCGGCCTCGGCTTGGAGGTCGTCCTCGAGCGGACGCAACACCTGAGCGATCGCCTCGCTCCGGTCATCGCGGACCTGCTCGAGCAGCGTGCCGCCGCACGGGCCGACAAGGACTTCGCCAGGGCCGACGCCATCCGTGACCAGCTGGCGGCCTCCGGTGTCGTGGTCGAGGACCGACCGGCGGGCAGTCGGTGGTACCTCGAGGCTTTCCCGACCGGCTCGTCCGAGAGGCCATGAGCCGGCGCGGTGGGCGGCTGCGCGGTGCGCCGACCCGGCAGGTGGTCGGCGTCAACCCCGTCCGTGAACTGCTTCGCGCCGATGCGCCGGTCAGCGAGATCCTCGTCGATGCCGACCGGTCGCGATCCGAGGCCTTCGTCGAACTGGTCGACCTTGCCCGCGCTGCCGGTGTCGCCGTGCGCACCGTCGACCGCCGCGAGATCGACGACCTCGCCGACGGGCTCGTGCACCAGGGGGTGCTCGCGGTCGCGCCGCCCTACGAGTACGCGAACCTCGACGCGCTGCTGGCCGGCCCCCGCGAGACCCCCGGCCTGTTCGTCGCGCTGGACGGCATCACCGATCCGCACAACCTGGGGTCCATCGCGCGGACGGCCGAGGCGGTCGCCGCCGATGGGCTGATCGTGCCCGCGCGCCGGTCGGCCGCGGTGACGTCAGTGGCCGAGAAGGCTGCGTCCGGCGCCCTCGCCCATCTGCCGGTCGCGGTGGTCACCAACCTCGTCAGGGCGCTCGACCAGGCCCGCGACGCGGGGTGCTGGATCCTCGGGCTCGATGCCGCTGCGGACGACCTCATCGGGGACAGCAACCTGCTGACCGAACCACTGGTCCTGGTGGTCGGATCAGAAGGGAGCGGACTAGCCCATTTGAGTCAGGTACACTGCGACCAATTGGTCAAACTTCCCATGCGCGGGCGTGTCGCGTCTCTCAACGCCTCGGTCGCCGCAGGGATCGCCCTGTACGAGGTCGATCGGCACCGTCAGGGCGGCAGATCGGTAGCACGGCCCGACGGGTGAGCCGTCACTTCGACAGCACTCGCTCGTTGGTTCCACTGATCGGACCGGATGTCGCCGGGCATCCGGAGTGGAGGCGCACGATGGCGCAGAGCACAGCGCGAACGCTGACATCGGCGGGAGCACAGGGAGTCGCACAGGACTGCACCGACGACGAACTCGTCGCGTCGGTCCGCACTGGCGACGACCATGCCCTCGGTGTCCTGCTGGACCGGTATCGCGGGTTCGCGCGTGCCAAGTCGCGCAGCTACTTCCTGGTCGGTGGCGACCGCGAGGACATTGTCCAAGAAGGCATGATCGGGCTCTACAAGGCGATCCGGGACTTCGATCCGACCGCCGGCGCCGCGTTCCGATCGTTTGCCGAACTGTGCATCACGCGGCAGATCCTCACCGCCATCAAGACCGCCACGCGCATGAAGCACGCCCCGTTGAACAAATACGTGTCCTTCGACAAGCCATCCGGTCCCAATGACGGCCTGACCGTCGAGGACTCCGTGTGTGTCGAGCCGGAGGCCGACCCACTGCACCAGTTGCTGCTCGGTGACGACGTGCGCAACCTCCGCGCAGTCTTCGACGAGGTGCTGTCGGACCTGGAGACCCGGGTACTGACCCTGTACGTCGAAGGACGCTCGTACCAGGAGATCGCCGAGCAACTCGGCCGCCACGTCAAGTCGATCGACAACGCCCTGCAGCGCATCAAGCGCAAGTTGGAGTCCCGACTCCGCGTCGTCCAGCGCGCCAGCTGAGCGCAGAATGGACTTCCGAGCGCGTTGGTCGCTCGGAACGATGGGCCGACCGGATCAACTTCTCGGGAGTACCTTTCCGTGGCCTTCGTGTTGGAGCTGCTGTGCGTCCCCGTGACCTCACCTACCTTCGGACCGTCTCGGACCCGCGGGTCCATCCCGACGGCATCCGGGTCGCCTTCGCCGTGTCGCGCCCGAACGTCGAGGAGGACCGTTACGACCGCCAGATCTGGGTGTGGGACGGCGAACGTGCCGAGACCTATACGCAAGGCCCCCACGACGACGCGCCGCGGTGGTCGCCCGACGGCCGCTTTCTGGCGTTCCTGCGCAAGGAGGAAGACGACAAGGCACACCCCCAAGTCGCCGTCATGGCCACGACGGGGGGCGAGGCGAACATCATCACGGACCTGCCGCTCGGCGCCTCGGACCTGGCCTGGTCACCGGACTCGTCCCGGCTCGTTGTCGTTGGGTTCGTGTGGCGGTCCGACGTCGCCGACCTCGAGTACGACCAGCGCCCGAAGCGGCCAAAGCGGATCACGCGCCTGCCCTATCGCGGTGACGGCATCGGCTACATCCACGACCGCCGGTCGCACCTGTTCGTCGTCGACGTCGACGGGGCACCGGGCGACGAGGTCTGCCTGACCCCGGGCGACGACTTCGACGAGCACGGCGCGGTCTGGCACCCCGACGGCTCGTCGGTCGCGTTCCTGTCCGCTCGCCACGATGAGCGCGAGACCCGTCCCGACGAGGGCGTCTTCGCGGTCGACATCGCGTCGAAGGAGATCACGGGTCTGGTCGATCCGGGATCGTGGACCGAACTCGCCTATGCACCAGACGGCACACTTCACCTGGTCGGCGTCGCTGACCCGTTCGAGTGGCCGGCGAGCGTCCCGGTCCAACGCTTGACCGCCGACGGTCTCGAGTCACTGACCGAGGACCTCAACTGCGAGACCACCCCTCCCCAGACTCCCGCCGGACCCCGCTTCCGCGACGACGGCAGCTTCCTCGTTGCGGTTGAGGATGCCGGTCGGGTGAACGTCGTCGAGTGGGCGGACGGAGCACTGCGCGACGTCCTGACCGGTGACCGATGTGTGACCGGGGTCGACCCGACACCCGACGGCACAGCCATCGCGTTCACCGCGACGAGCGCCGACAACCCTGGCGAGCTGTACTGGTTACAGAACGGACAGGAACGTGCCCTGACCGACCTCAACCGCGGTTTCGTCGACGCCTGCGAAGTGCTGGCGACCGAGCACTTCCGATTCGACCGTGAGGGCACCGACGTCGACGCATGGATCGTGCTGCCGGACTCCGCCGAACCCGCACCCTTGCTGCTCAACGTTCACGGCGGGCCAACGTCGCAGTACGGCTTCTACTTCTTCGACGAGTTCCAGGTGTACGCCGCCGCCGGCTACGTGGTCGTCGGGAGCAACCCACGGGGCTCGTCCGGTCGCGGCACGGACTGGGCGCGTGGGGTCGTAGGCGTCTGGGACAAGCTGGACTCGGTCGACATGCTCGACCTGGTCGCTGCAGTCGACGCCGCGATCGAGCGCTACCCCGACCGGATCGACCCCGGTCGCCTCGGGATCATGGGAGGTTCGTACGGGGGCTTCGCCACGGCACGGATCACGGCCATGACGGACCGGTTCGCGTCGTCGGTGGTCGAGCGTGGGCTGCTCGTATGGGAGTCGTTCGGCGGGACCTCCGACATCGGACCGTTCTTCGACCGGATGTTCCTGAATGGGCTCGAGCCGGTGACCTTCGAGACCCTCCAGGCCGCCAGTCCGCTCACCTATGTCGACCGGATCACGACGCCAACGCTCGTCCTGCACTCGGACGAGGACTGGCGCTGTCCGGTCGAACAGGCGGAGCAGTTCTTCGCTGCGTTGCGCCGCAAGGGAGTCGAGGCCGAGATGGTCCGGTTCCCCGGCGAGGGGCACGAGCTGTCGCGCGGCGGCAAGCCCAAGCACCGGGTCGAGCGCTTCGACGTGATTCTCGAATGGCACGGTCGCCACCTCGACATGCCGTGGACGACGGATTCGCTGCAGAAGACAGACGACGAGTGAGATCGATCGCCACGATCGAGGCCGAGCTTCGGGAGGTCGAACGGCATCTGACCGACGTGCCTCCGCACTCGGCCAGTGGCCTTCGCGACGAACTGCAGGCCCGCGCCGAGAGTCTCCGTCAGGAACTGCAAAGGGCGGCCAGGGTCAACCGGGACGACTGACGGGGCTGTCTGGCACCGCCTACGGGCAGCGGACACGAGCCGGGGACGGGAATCGAACCCGTGGCCTACGGTTTACAAGACCGTTGCTCTGCCAGACTGAGCTACCCCGGCGACTGCAGGTCGGGCAGGGTACGCGCCACCGCATGGCCGGCGGGCACCGGTCGAGGGAACCATGTTCGGGCCATGTAGTTGCAACCGTGTAACTTGCGGGGCACCATGCACCCACAGCGGCCAAGGAACCCTCGGTGTCACCCTTTCACGACGGGCAGCACGACGAGTCGGGTCTCGACGAGCGCGACCGGGCGATCCTCGATTTCGAGCGCGAGTGGTGGCGGTACGCGGGCGCCAAAGAACAGGCGGTGCGCGAGCACTTCGACCTGTCGCCGACCCGCTACTACCAACTGCTCTCGCGGCTGATCGACCAGGCCGAGGCCGAGGCCTACGACCCGATGCTGGTCAAGCGACTCCGCCGCATGCGGGCCTCCCGCCAGCGCCAGCGTGCGGCCCGCCGCCTGGGCGTGGAAGCCCGCTGAGGAACCCATGAACCCGCTCGACTGGTCCGGCCCGCAAGGGCCGCTCGACGTGCTCGTACGGTTTGCCGGTGGGGCACTGGTGCTGATCGTGCTGAGCACGGTGATCTTCGGGGCACTCGGTGGCGACGAACCGGCTGATGCCGTGGCTGCGCCCACGCCGTCACACACGGTCCCCGCCACCGAACCCATCGGCACCCAACCGCCCGCCACCGACCCAGCAGGCTCGGAGGCGTCGTCCTCACCACCCGCGACCGAGACGGCCAGCGAACCGGCCACCCCGAACGACGGTACGGACCCTGCCGGTATCTCGATCCAGGTGCTCGACGGCGTCCTCACCGACAACGGCGAGGCCGCCGACGCTGTGGCGCAGTCCCTGCGCGACCAGGGTTACAACGTCGTGGCGGTCAACCGCGCCCGACAGGGTTACGAACAGACAACGGTCTTCTACACAGCCGGGTCCGAGGCTCAGGCGCGGCAGGTCGCGGCCGCCATCGGTGCCTCGGCGGTCCAGGAACAACCGGGCAACCTCTCCGAGCAGGTCCAGGTCCACATCGTGGTGAGTGACGACCTGTAGGTCTCACTCGTCCTGCATCAACTGCAGCTTCTCGAGGATGAGCCGGCGACGCCGGTCCTCCTCCTCGGGGTCGTTGGCGAGCACGTCGCGGATCACCTGTGACAGCGACAGCGGCGAGAACGGTTTGGTGATGTACTCGGCAACACCTGCCGACCACCCGCGGATCTGATCGGCGTCCTGCACCTTGGCGGTCAGCATCACGACCGGGATCTCGCGGTACGCCTCGTCGGCCTTGAGCGCCGACAGCACCTGCCACCCGTCCATCCGCGGCATCATGACGTCGAGGAGGATGACATCCGGACGGTGCTCTGCGACCTTTTCCATCGCCTGCTGGCCGTCCGCGGCCTCGACGACGTCGTAGCCCTCGAACTCGAGGTTCACGCGGCAGAGCAGTAGCACGTCGGGTTCGTCGTCGACGACGAGCACCTTCTTGCTGTCGGCCATGTATTGGACTCCCAGGTCGCCTGTGCAACCTAGTCGGTCACGAGTCCGGGGCGTACACGAACGATCGTGCATTGCCTCGCAAGCGGATGCTCCCGTGTAGCGTGCGTCGAGGACGGGACGCAAGGCAAGTGTGAACGAACTGCAGGGTCCGGAGCGCCGCGCCAAGCTGTGGTTCTGGCGCGTCTGGACCGCGCTCGGGATCGCGATCCTGCTGGTCGGGTTCGTCTACCTGTTCGCCGATCCTCTGAAACTGATCATCCCACCGCTCGCGCTGGCCGGCGTGCTCATCTACCTGTTGAACCCGATCGTCACCGTCCTCGAACGGATCGGCCTGCCCCGCCCGCTCGGCGCGTCGCTCACGTTCCTTCTGATGGTCGGCGTGGTCGTCGGCGCAGGGGTGCTGCTGTTACCTTTGCTCGCTCGCCAGACCCTCGATCTCCTCGACCGGCTCCCCGAGATGGCGGCCAGTCTCGAGTCCGTGGTCAACACCCAGTTCGCGCGCATGGGGATCGCGGGGCGCATCGCACTCGATCCCGCGTCGCTGGACATCCAGGAGAGCCTGCGCGAGATGCTGACCGCCGACCAGTCGCAGTTGCTCGGGCTCCTCCGTGGCGCCGGGTCGGTGCTCGCCGCGGTCTTGCACGGCGTCGTCACGCTCGTCCTGGCACCGTTCATCGCGTTCTATGTCGTCGTCGATCTGCCGAGGCTGTCCGACGGTGTACGTCGACTGGCTCCGCCCGACCGGCGCGGAGAACTTGTCGATGTGGTCGAGCGCATCGGTCGGACCGTCGGTGCGTACTTCCGCGGGCAGCTGATCGTCGCGAGCTTCGTGGGGATGGCCACGGCGACGGGGCTCGCGATCATCGGGCTGCCGTTCTGGGCGATCGTCGGCCTCGTGGCAGGCATCTTCAACCTCGTTCCCTTCATCGGGCCCTTCGTCGGTGGCCTGATCGGCGTGGTCGTCGCACTGGTGGTAGGCGGGGGATTCGGTCAGGCGATCGCCGTGGTCGTCGTCATGACGCTCGTGCAGCAGATCGACAACCACGTGATCACCCCGAACGTGCTGTCACGCACCGTCCACGTGCATCCGGTCACGATCATCCTGTCGTTGGCGGTTGCGGCTTCGATGTTCGGGATCCTCGGGATGCTCGTCGCCATCCCGACGATCGCGGCCGTCAAGCTCGTGATCCTGTACATCCTGGTTACACGGGTCCCCTCGATGCGGCACCTGGCCGGCGAGGATCCCGATTTCATCGACGGCATCCCCGTCGACGGTCCGCGGGACCGGTCGCTCGTCGGTCTCGGACAGGAACTGCGCGGGATCTGGGAGCGACGGCGTCGTCGTGCCCCGGATGACCTCGACCACGAACGGGGTGTCGAGACGATCGAGACCCCGGTCCCCGGGGATCAGTCGCCGAGATAGCTGCGCAGCGGGGGTCGCTGCGACGGGGCGATCCGGTGTACGCGCTGCCGGAGTTCGCCGTCCACCCGTTCGGGCTGGGCGATCTGCCCCCCGAGCGTGTCGGTGATCACCGCCCGACCCTGCGCCGCGAGGCGTTCGAGCGCCACCTGCAGGATCTCGACCGACATGCGCCCGAGCGCGTGGAGATCCTGGTTGGCGTGCTCGCGACGGTCGAGGTCGACCTCGGCGATCACGTCGGGCCCGTACCGGTCGGCGATATCGATCAACATGGCCAGTTCGACGCCGTACCCACAGACGAACGGCAGCGCCTCGAGCAACGTGCGGCGTCCCGCGTACTCGCCCGACAGCGGCTGGGCGAGCCACGCAAGTTCTGGCCAGAAGGTGGCCAGCAGCGGGCGTGCCATGAGTTCGGTGACGCGGCCCCCTCCGGTGTCCTGCGTCCGTCCAGCGATCTGCAACGGCCGGTCGTACGCGGCCTTGACGAACTGGACGGACTGGTCGGTCAGCAGGGGCCCGAGCAGACCGGTCACGAAGCGGGCACCGATGTTGAGGATGTCCGCGTCGACGAAGACGACCAGGTCACCGGTCGTCGCGGCCAGGCCCTTCCACAGCGCTTCGCCCTTCCCGTTCCCCTTCCCGGACCCGGGCAGGATCTCGGACTGACGCAGCACGGTTGCGCCGGCCTCTGCCGCCTCGCGAAAGGTCGCGTCGTCCGAGTCACCGTCGATGACGACGAGTTCGTCGACGAGGGGCAGTTCCTCGACCACAGAACGCCGCAGGACCTCGACGACCCGGCCCACGCGGCCCTGCTCGTTGCGAGCGGGCACGACCACCGACACCGTCGTCGACGACTTCTGGCGCGCGGCCAGCAGGTCCGCGGGCGCGAAGTCACGGTGATGGTGGGCGCGTCGGGCGCGGATGCGATCGGTCACGTCGACTCCGTTGGGGCACGCAGCGTGCCCAATGGGCCACGGATTGGCGAACTGGCTGGTCCGATCACCGGCCGATCGCGTTCGCGAAGTCGGCGATGCACTGGCATACTGGCTTCACTGGTGCTCATCCAGAGAGGTCGAGGGCTCGGGCCCGCAGACGCCTCGGCAACCCCCCGGGAGACCGGGAAGGGTGCCAAACCCGGACCGTCGCGCACCGCCAGGTGTGACGAGGTCGATGAGCCGGGCATCCGCCCACATCACGGCCTCCCGGCGGGAGGCCGTTTCGCGTCATGAGCGGCCTCCACAACCAAGGAGACCGACGTGACACCACCACCCACGATCACCGTCGTCGGGCTGCGTTGCCGCGAGTGCGGCGAACCCGAGGACCTCGGGGCGAGCCACGTCTGCTCGTTCTGCTTCGGCCCACTCGAGGTCGTCTACGACGAGGACGGCATCGCCGCGCGCGTGTCACGCGAGCGCATCCAGCAGGGCCCGGCGTCGCTGTGGCGGTACCAGGACCTGTTGCCCGTCCTGTCCGGCGACCCGGCGACCCGGATCGACCTCGGCACCGGATTCACGCCGCTGCGCCCCGCTCCGCGACTCGGTGCCGCGCTGGGCCTGAAGGAACTGTGGCTCAAGGACGACACGCGCAACCCCTCCGGATCATTCAAGGACCGGGTCGTGACCATCGCGCTGTCGGCCGGGCGTGCCCTCGGCATGGACACCTTCGCGTGCGCATCGACCGGCAACCTCGCGAACGCGGTGGCGGCCCACGCCGCCGCCTGGGGCGTATCCGCGTACGTCTTCATCCCGCACGACCTCGAGCGCGGCAAGGTCGTCGGCTCGGCGGTGTATGGCGCGAACCTCGTGTCCGTCAAGGGAACCTACGACGACGTCAACCGGCTGTGCGCCGAGGTCGCCGACACCAAGGGCTGGGGCTTCGCCAACGTCAACCTGCGTGCCTTCTATGCCGAGGGTTCGAAGACGATCGGGTTCGAGATCGCCGAACAACTCGGCTGGCAACTGCCCGACCACGTCGTGATCCCCGTGGCCTCCGGGTCGATGCTGACCAAGGTCCACAAGGCCTTCGGCGAACTGCAGCGGTACGGTCTGGTCGACGGCGACACGCCACGGATCTCGGGGGCGCAGGCGACGGGGTGCTCGCCGGTCGCCGAGGCGTTCGAGCGCGACTCGTTCGACATCCGGCCGCAGAAGCCGGACACGATCGCCCGGTCCCTGGCGATCGGCAACCCGGCCGACGGGTACTACGCGCTGCAGGTCGCCAAGCAGACCGGCGGCGTGGTTGGCCACGTCTCCGACGACGAGGTCGTCGCCGGCATCCGACTGCTCGCCGAGACCGAAGGCCTGTTCGCCGAGACCGCCGGTGGTGTCACCGTCGCGAACCTGAAGCGTTTCGCCGAAAACGGGGTGGTCGGTGCCGATGAGCGTGTCGTCGCCGTCATCTCCGGCAACGGCTACAAGACCATCGAAGCGGTGCAGGACCACGTCGGACCGACGTTCCACGTCACGCCTGCGCTCAGCGACTTCCTCGCCCAGCTCGACCTCAACTGACCTCGACGTGAACTGACTCGACCGAAGGCCCGATCATGCCAACCGTCCGCATCCCGACCCCACTGCGCAAGTTGACCGACGAGCAGTCCGAGGTCACCGTCGCCGGCGACGACCTGCGTACGGTCGTCGCCAACCTCAACGAGGCGCACCCCGGCCTCGGCGAGCGTCTGCTGGACGACGACGGAAACCTCCGCCGGTTCGTCAACGTGTTCGTCCGCGACGAGGACGTCCGGTTCCTCGACGGTCTGGACACCAAAGTCGGCGACGGCGACGTCGTGTCGATCGTCCCCGCGGTGGCCGGTGGCTGACTGGGAGGTCTTGCGCGGATGCTGTGCGTTTGCGGCAAATGCTCAGGTTTCCCATGGTCGTGGCCGACACTGAGGCGGATGCAGGACTAGGTTCCTGCGCCTTCGACCGGCTGACCCCCCGAGTCCGGTGACCGTCCGTCTCCGACGATCAGGCTGCCCGTGCGGAACCGTCTCCTGTTGCTCGTGTTCGTCCTCACGCTCGTGCCGTGGGGTGCCGCGCACGCCGGTGACGTCGACCCTTCGCAGATCTTCTTCCCGGCGCAGGTGACCGACGACCTCAGCTACACGGACACGTACGGGGACTGTCGCGACGGGTGCGACCGCCAGCACCTCGGGGTCGACCTCATGGCCCCGCAGATGACTCCAGTCTTTGCGGCTCAGGGCGGATCCATCGACGCCTACCGCGACTACTGCAACGACGACCGGACCTACTGCTCGTACTACCTGCTGCTCGCCGGCGACGACGGCCGCTCCTATTTCTACGTCCACCTCAACGACGACACGCCCGGCCGTCCCAGCGGGACCTGCGACCACCGTGGTGGGTACGAGAACGCCGTGTCGCCACGTCTGTTCGACGCCTACGAGACCGGGCAACTGAAGGGCCTGCGCGTCGAACGCGGTGACCACCTCGGCTACCTCGGGTCGGGCGGGGCGGGATGCGGCGTCGACCACCTGCATTTCGAGGTCTGGGACGGCATCGGCTGGCAGACCCACTATTCGGACTCGCAGAACCCGTACCCGATCGTCAAGGCGGCTGAGGACGCGGGCAACTTCTGGGACGACTCCTGGCCGACGCCGACCGTCCCCTACAGCCGGATCTCGGGCGAGGACCGCTTCGCGACCAGCGCGGCACTGTCGAAGTCCGCGTTCGAGTCATCCGAGGCTGTCGTGCTCGCGCCAGGCGACGGCTTCGTCGAGGCGCTCGTCGGTGCGCCACTGGCAGCGGCGATGGATGCCCCGACGCTGCTCGTGCGCTCCGGGTCCGACGGCCAGCTCGTCCCCGACAGCGTCAGGGAGGAATTGCAGCGGCTCGGGGCGACGTACGCCGTTGTCATCGGCGGTCACGACCGTGTCGGCCCTGGCCTCGAGGACGAACTGGCGGCATCGACCGGCCTCAGCAAGGACCGGATCCGCCGCATCGGAGGCGCTGACGAGGGGGCACTGTCCGCCGCCGTGGCCGAACAGGTGCTCGCCGTGCACGGGATCGCCGTCGGGCGTTCGCCCTCGAACGCGGACGGCGGGGCATCTGTTGCGCCTCTGCTCGCCGCGGGGACACACCCGAACAACCAGGGATGGCCGGACGCCCTTGCGGCGAGCGTGCTGGCGTCACGGCAACTCGCGCCCGTGCTGTTGACCCCACACGACAGCCTGCATCCGGACGTCGCGCGCGTCCTGCAGTCCGACGGCATCACCGAGGTCCGCATCAGCGGCGGCCCGGAGACGGTCACCGAGGACGTCGCCGACGCCATCGAGGCACAGGGGGTCCCCACCCGGCGCCTTGCCGGCGCCGACCGTTACGACACCGCACTTGCTGTGGCCGAAGAGGTCGTCGCGGACGGTGCCGCGTTGACGGACCTGGTCGTGGCCACCGGTCTGAAGTTCCCCGACGCGCTGGCGGCCGGACCCGTGCTGGCCAGGACGAACCGGACGCTCATCCTCGTCCACGGTGAGCAGCCGCTCGACCAGGTCCGTGCATGGGTCGAGGCGCGCGCCGCTGACATCGAAACCGTGACCGCGGCAGGCGGCCCCGAGACCATCCTGCGCGAGGTCCTGCGGCAGGTCGCACAGTGGGCGTACACCGACAGGAACTGATCACCGGCTGGCGGTCAGGACCTCGTCCAGCCAGCGCAGCACCAATGATGCCCCTGCAGCACGCAGGAATGCGGCCCGGTGGTCGAGCTCGGCGAGGAACTGCTCGGGGTCGACCCCTGCCGCGGTGAAGTCGGTGCCGTCTCCGGCCTCGAGCCATTCCCTGACCTGCGTCGGTCCGGCCTCGGGGTGCGCCTGGCACGCGTAGGCGGAGCCGAGTCTCCACAGCGAGGGACCGTCGGAACCCGTCAGCAGCTGGTCCGCACCTGCGGGCAGTCGGATCACCTCGTCCTCGTGCACGAACGGCAGCGCGGCACCGTCCGGCCACCCTGCGACCACGTCGTCCTCCTGGCCTGGCAGGGTGCGATGCAGGGCGATGATCGCCACCTCGGGCCTGGCACGGCGGGCGACCTCGCCCCCGAGCGTCGTGCCGAGAAGCTGGGCGCCGAGGCACAGGCCCATGACGGGCACGTCGCGCCCGACGACGTCGGCGAGCCAGGTGAGCTCGTCCTGGAGCCACGTGTCGGGATCGACGACCGAGCAGCGACCGCCGAGCAGCAGAACAGCGTCGTCGTCGGTGACGTCGGGGAGGTGGCCCGCGGTTGCGTCGACGTCCACGACCTGCGTGCGTGCACGCAGCGGCGCATCGACGTGACCGGCATCGACCACGGGGTCGTGATGCACTACGTAAAGCGTCATGCCTCCCCCCTGAGGGGGGAGGGGCCGGCGTTGTCGGCCTGGGGGGTGGACTCAGTCAGAATCATGGTTGAGGTTTCTCCTGTCGGTGTCACGCGAGCAGGGGCAGGGTGGCCATCCACACGATCAGCAGCAGTGCCCCTTCGTAGCGCACGACGCGGCGACCCGACGTCATCGCGAACGTGGCGAGCGCTCCCGTCGCCAGCATGACGACGATCGCCCGCCCCGTCAGGGTCGGGTCCGGGGACTGCCCGGGCGCGGCGACCAGCGCGGCCACGCCGGCAACGGCAAGACTGTTGAAGATGTTGCTGCCGAGCAGGTTGCCGATGATGAGGTCGGTGTCGCGCCGCCTGGCGGCCTGCATCGACGTGGCCAGTTCTGGCAGCGAGGTGCCGATGGCCACCAGCGTGAGCCCGACGAACCCCTGGTCCACACCGAAACGCTCCGCGATCGCGACCGCCGACGTCACCAGCAGTTGTGCTGCTCCGACGGTGAAGGCCAGTCCGAGAAGGGTCCGCAGGACCTCGGGCGGCAATGGCGCCGGCTCGCCGGTCAGCAGGTCCTCGACTTCCGCGGACAACTCTTCGTCGCCGCCCCGCGAGGACACGATGATCCAGGTGAGGAAGACCACAAGGGCGATCAGCAGGCCGATCCCCTCGACGGTCGTCAGCCCGTTCTGCACGACGAGCGCCAGCGTGATCATGGCCACGAGCGAGAGCGGGACCTCACGACGGATCGTCGGTGAGCCGACCACGATGGGTACGACGAGGGCTGCGGCCCCGAGCACCAGTGTGAGGTTGGCGATGTTCGAGCCGACAATGTTGCCGATAGAGATGTCCAGGCTGCCCTGGGCCGCCGCAAGACCGGACACCACCATCTCGGGAGCACTGGTGCCGAACCCGACGACGACGGCGCCGATCAGGACGGTGGACAGCCGCAGGCGCGCCGCGATCCGCGCAGCCCCCATCACGAACTGGTCGGCCGCATAGGCCAGCACGGCCAGACCGACGACGATTCCGAGCAACGACCACAGCATGGCGGGGGAGGGTAGTGCCCACCGCTGTAGCCTCCGTCGCTGTGATGGCGACCGACCTTCCCCTACGCCGCGACCGTCTGACATGGCGGCTGTTGGTTGTGTGCGTGGCAGCCGTCGCAAGCGCTGCGGCATGCTCGCCCGGACCGGAACAGGCCCTGCCGACCCCCGAGCCGGACGTCTCGAGCGCCGGTCCGATCATCGAGGTCGACACGACCGGGGATCCCCCCGGTGACCTGACGGTCACCGACCTGACCGACGGATCGGGGCCGATCGCCGGGGACGGCGACCTCGTCCGGATCAGCTACGTCGGCCGCGGATGGCAATCCGGAGTCGCCATCGGCGCATGGGAGTCACCGCTGTTCGAGTTCCAACTCGGAGACGGGTCGGTGATCGAGGGCTTCGACCGGGGGATCGAGGGGATGGCCGAGGGCGGCCGACGCCGGATCGTCGTCCCGCCGGCGTTCGCCTACGGGCAGGCCGACCTCGGACAACTCACCGGCGACACGCTGGTGTTCGTCGTCGAACTCGTCGACCTCGTTTCCTGAGGCGAACGCCACACGGGGTCGTCGTGGCGGTATCGTCTCCAGTTCGCCGTGGAGAGCCGTCGGGCGGGGCGGTCACGATCGACGCCCGTATGGGTGCGACGAGGAGGCCCTGTCGAATGACCGACTTCCGACGGAGTCTCGTGGGACGATGGCGTGGCCGCGGTCACGGGGACTACCCGACCATCGAACCGTTCGACTACGACGAGGAGGTCACGTTCGTCGCGCCCGCCGGCAAGACATTCCTCGCGTACGTCCAGTTGACCTGGCGTGCCGACACCGACGAGAGCCTGCACAGCGAGGCCGGATACCTGCGGTTCCCCGACAACGGCAGCGTCGAGTTCATCATCGCCCAGCCGACCGGGATCGCCGAACTCCTGACGGGCCGACCCATCGGAACGGTGCTCGACCTGCGAGCCGAACCGGTGTCGCTCACACCGACCGCCAAGGCGGTGCATTCGGTCCGCCGGCGATTCGCCGTCAGCGGGGACACCCTGACCTACGAGATGTGGATGGCACACGGGCGGACGCCCGAGACGCTGCACCTGACGGCCGAACTCCACCGCCAGGTCGACTAGGACCATGGGCATCTCTCGCGTGTGGTGAGGAGGTCGGACGTGACGGAACGGCTGGTCGTGATCGGGGGCGACGCAGCCGGCATGTCCGCCGCGTCGCAGGCCCGCAAGCGGCGCGGAACCGACGACCTGCAGATCGCCGTCTTCGAACGGGGCCGGTTCACGTCGTACTCCGCCTGCGGGATCCCCTACTGGATCGCCGGCGTCGTCGAATCCCGGGACGCCCTGGTGGCTGTCTCGCCGGAACAGTTCCGCGAGCGCGGCATCGAGGTGCACAGGCGCCGCGAGGTCGTGGCGATCGACACACGCGCCCGACGCGTCGAGGTCTGGGAACTCGACGGCGGCGCATCCCGCTGGGAGTCCTACGACGAGCTGCTCATCGCGACGGGTGCGCGACCGATCCGACCATCGTTGCCGGGACTCGACACCGAGGGCGTCTTCGGCGTGCAGACTCTCGGTGACGGTGCGGCTGTCCGGGCGTTCATCGAAGACAACGCGATCGAGCAGGCGGTCGTCGTCGGCGGCGGCTACATCGGCCTCGAGATGGCCGAGGCAATGGCCGTCCGCGGCATCCACGTCCACGTCGTGTCGCGCAGCGATCACGTCATGCCCACGCTGGATGCGGACATCGCCGGCCCCATAGCCGACGCGATGCGTGCCGCGGGCATCGAGGTCCATCTCGGCTGCAGTGTCGACGGCTTCGAGGTCGGTCCGGACGGGCGGGTTGCTGCAGTCCGCACCGACGACGGTCATCTCGACGCCGACCTCGTGTTCCTCGGGATCGGGGCGGGTCCCGAGATCGCGCTGGCCGAGGAGGCGGGCCTGCCCATCGGGGCAGCGCGTGGGATCGTCACTGACGCACGTCAGCACACGCCGGTTGACGGGGTCTGGGCAGCGGGGGACTGCACCCAGACGTTCCATCGGGTGAGCCGTGAACCCGTCGCGATCTCGCTCGGCACGATCGCGAACAAACAGGGACGGGTGGCCGGGATGAACCTCGGCGGGGATCCGACGACGTTCCCCGGGGTGCTCGGGACCGCGATCACGCGCGTGTGTGACCTCGAGGTGGCCAGGACCGGGTTGAGTGTCCGCGAGTGCAATGAACTCGGGCAACCCTTCATCGAGGAATCGTTCGGCTCGACGACCGCAGCCGGCTACATGCCCGAAGCGCACGACATGCGCGTGAAGGTCACGGTCGCCCCCGACACCCATCGCCTGCTCGGTGCCCAGATCGTGGGCGGTGCCGGCGCGGCGAAACGGATCGACGCTTTCGCGATGGCCCTGTGGAACGAGATGACCGTCGAGGACCTCGTCAACGTAGACCTGTCGTATGCGCCACCGTTCAGCGGCGTGTGGGACGCCGTGCTCGTCGCCGCCCGCAAGGTCGTCGAGGGCGGCAGGTAGGCATCAGGCCTCGTGCTCCTCCCAGCCGGGGAAGTCGACGACGGTGCGCAGCCCTTCGCCGCGTTCCAGGCGCCGCAGGGCCTCGGGGATCTCGGGCAAGGTCACCCGGTCTGTGATCATCGTGCGCACGTCGATGTGGCCCTGCAGGGCGTGGTCGAGGACCCGCGGGATGTCGCGAGCGGGCTCGACGTCGCCGAACACGCATCCGATGATCGTGCGGGCCATCCAGTACAGCTCCATGGCCGAGATCTCGACGAGGTCGTCGGCCCGGCCCACCCCGGCGATGACCGTCGTCCCACCCCTGCGGGTCGACTTCAGCGCCTGACGGATCGTGGTTGACCGACCGACCGCCTCGATCACGACGTCGAAGCCGTCGCCGCCGGTCATGCCGCGAAGCGCCTTGACCGTATCCGTGCCCCCGGCAACGACGATGTCGTCGGCACCCAGCCGGAATGCCATGTCGAGGCGGTCCTCGTGCAAGTCGACCGCTGCCACGCGACTCGCGCCGGCGTGCTTGGCGGTCTGGATCGCGGCAAGTCCGACACCGCCGCAGCCGATCACCGCGACGCTCGAACCAGGCGTGACGCGTGCGGCCCGGACGACCGCCCCCCAGCCCGTCGTGATCCCGCACGAAACCAGGGCGGCGATGTCCATCGGTGCATCCGGCGGCAGGGGTATGCACGCCCTGTCGAGCACGGTGGTCTGTTCGGCGAACGCGCCGACGCCGAGGAACGCGTCGAGCCGGTTGTTGTCCATCATCGCGTATGGACGCTCCCACGAGTCGGGGCCGGAGCGCTCGCAGAGGTAGTGCTGGGCGCGCCTGCAGTAGTGGCACGAACCACATGGCTGGATCCACGAGGTCGCGACGCGGTCGCCGGGCCTGACCGCCGTCACGGCGTCGCCGACCGCAGTCACGATCCCGGCAGCCTCGTGCCCGAGCACCATCGGGGTCGGCCACCGCATCACGCCGTCGCGGGCCGACAGGTCCGAGTGGCACAGCCCAGCGGCTGCGACCCGGATCCGCACCTGGTCTGGCGCCAGCGGCTGCAAGGTGATGTCGCGGATCTCCGCGGACCCGTCCGCGTTGGTCACGATCGCCTGGACCTGGTCGGTCACCTCACCCCTTCTTGCCGCGCGACCGCTGCCGGCCGCCCTTGGCGTTCACCTCGATGAACTCGATGATCTTGCCGGCGACATCGATGCCGGTCGCACCCTCGATGCCCTCGAGACCAGGTGACGAGTTGACCTCGAGGACGACGGGCCCGTGGTTCGACCTCATCAGGTCGACACCGGCCACGTTCAGGCCGAGGATCTTGGCGGCCCGCTTGGCCGTCGCGCGCTCTTCCGGCGTCAGGCGGATCCGAGAGGCCTTGCCGCCCCGGTGGACGTTGGACCGGAACTCGCCCGGGGCCGCCGTGCGCAGCATCGCGGCGACGACCCGGTTGCCGACGACGAAGGCACGGATGTCGGAGCCACCGGCCTCCTTGATGTACTCCTGCACGATCACGTTGGCGTCGAGCTGGCGGAACGCGCCGATGACTGACTCGGCGGCCTTCTTGGTCTCGGCCAGGACGACGCCCATTCCCTGGGTGCCCTCCAGCAACTTCACCACGAGCGGCGCACCGCCCGCGAGCGAGATGAGTCCTTCGATGTCCTTGGTCGAATGTGCGAACGACGTGACCGGCAGACCCACGCCCTCGGCGGCCAGCAGTTGCAGTGAGCGCAGCTTGTCGCGGGATCGGGCGATGGCCTGGGACTCGTTGACCGGGTAGACCCCCATCATCTCGAACTGCCGGACGACGGCGGTGCCGTAGAAGGTCCGTGACGCTCCGATCCGCGGGATCACCGCGGCGAAGTCCTCGAGCGGGCTGCCGCCGTAGTGCAGGGCCGGACGGTGCGACGTGATGTCGATAACGCAGCGCAGGTAGTCGATGATCCTGGCCTCGTGGCCACGTTCCTCGGCGGCCTCGCGCAGACGTGTTGTCGAGTACAGACTCGAGTCGCGAGAGAGGATGGCGATCTTCAAGGTCGGGACCGTTCAGCCAGGTGGGCGCGAACGGTACTTGCCCAGCGGGATGACCGCCCTCGGCTGTCCGGGCCGTTTGGGCGAGCGGTGCAGGCGCGGCCGCGGACCTGGCGGGGACCGGTCCGAGGTCCAGGGCGCCCACGGGGCTTCGACGAGCAGCGCAAGTGACAGCAGCGGCCGGTCGTAGTTCACCCGCCACCCGGCGAAGTCCCGCCAGGCCTGGTTCCGATCGCCCGTCATCGGGAAACCGACAGCGGTCAGGCGGTCGAACACGTCGTCGAACTCCTCCGGGGTGATCGAGATCGTGTCGTCCCTCGATGGCGGAGGGCGGCGAGCCCGCACGGACCTCGAGCAACGCGACCTGCGACTCGCGTTGCGAGAAGGCGCTGTACATCGTGGGCAGATAGGCGATCAGCAGCGTCACGAGTCCGAGTCCGATGACCGCCTGGACGAAACTCAGGCCTGTCTGGGTCGCTCCCTCCGGCACGGCGAAGCCCAGCGTGAGAAGCGACGACCCTGACAGCCGCAGTGCCGTCCACCCATCGGCGACCCCGACGGCCCAGTAGACGGCCCCGAAGCCGATCCAGACCAACGTCAGCCACAGCGCGGGCAGCGTGACGTCGTGAGGATGACAGCCGCTCCGAGCAGGCCGATCGCGACGTCCGCGGATTCGCTCATGCACTCATGAGTACAGCCAGGCGACGGTGAACGCCACGACGACGAGCGTGGCGATGGAACTCATGCCTGCGATCGTCCAACCCCACCCGCGTGACCACGGCCACACCGGGAGCGTCAGCACGAACAGGACGAGGATCACCGCTGTCGGCGTCAGCACCCACCACGTGATCGGCGTGGCTTGTTGCGCGAGAACGATCATCCTGCGGCCTTCTTCGCCCGCTTGTACTCGCGAACCCGATCGAGTGACTGGGGGGACACGACATCGGCGATCGACCGGTGGCCGTCCTTGCCGTAGTCGCCGGCGGCGTCGCGCCAGCCGTCGGGTGTGATCCCGCACTGCTTGCCGAGCAGCGCGACGAAGATCTGGGCCTTTTGCTTGCCGTACCCCGGCAGGTCCGTCAGCCGCTTCAGGAGGTCCTTGCCGGTCGCCACGTCGGCCCAGAGCGTCGTCGGTTCGGCGCCGTATTCCTCAACCAGGTACTGGCACAGCCTGTGCGTGCGCTTGGCCATGGATCCCGGGTAGCGGTGCAGAGCGGGCTTCTGCCGGAACAGTTCCTCGACCGCGTCCGGGCCGCGGGACGCCACGGCCGTCGCGGTCAGGGACTCGCCCATCCGCTCCTGTAGGCGCAGTGGGCTCGAGAACGCCCATTCCATCGGCACCTGCTGGTCCAACAGCATCCCGACGAGCAACGCCAGGGGGTTCGACGACAGCAATGCGTCGGCATCCGCGTCGCCGGTCAGGTGCAGGTCGTAGGACGTACTCATGGGGCCTCAACCTTCGAGTTGGCAGCCGACAGTCAACCACCCCGGCTCGGTGGGGATCACAGGCGGTCGCGCATCCAGTTCGTGGTGCCCCCGGCCAGGACGTACTCGCGTTGACGTTCGGACAACCCGTGCCTGGCGACGATGGTGCCCTTGCCGTCCACCTCGACATCGGTCTGGTCGCCGGACTCCACCAGGGACCGCAGGCCCGTGAACCGGAGGGTGTCGCCCTGCTCCAGTTCGAGGTAGGCAGTCTCGTCGATCTCGAGCGCCAGCACGCCGAAGTTGGCGAGGTTCTGCCAATGGATCCTGGCGTAGTCGCGTGCCAGCACGACCCGCAGTCCGAGGTAGCGGGGTGCGATCGCGGCGTGCTCGCGTGAACTGCCCTGGCCGTAGTTGGTGCCGCCGACGATCACGTGTCCGCCCGCCCCCTCGTCGCGCTCGCGCTTGGCCCGGTCCGGGTACGTCGAGTCGACGAGGTCGTACGTGAACTCGGCGATGCGCGGAATGTTCGAACGGTAGGGCAGCACCTCGGTGCCGGCCCGCAGGATCTCGTCGGTGGAGATGTCGTCGCCGACCTTCAACAGCACCGGCAGCGCCAGGTCGTCCGGCAGCAGGTCGAACTCGGGCAGCGAGTCGATGTTCGGACCCTTCTCCAATTCGATCCCGGCGGCGTCCTCGACCGATGGCGGCGCGACCAGCAGGTCGGTGTCCACCGTCGGTTGCTCGGGCTCGCTGATCCTCGGGTAGGTCGCCGAGTACTTGTTCTGCAGGTCGCGAGGATCGGTGATGACGCCGGTGATCGCCGACGCGACGGCGGTCTCGGGCGAACACAGGTGGACCTTGTCCTCCTTGGTGCCTGACCGTCCCGGGAAGTTCCTCGGTGTGGTCCGCAGGCTGATCGAGTGGGTCGCGGGCGCTTGCCCCATACCGATGCAGCCGTTGCATCCGGCCTGATGGATCCGCGCGCCTGCGGTCACCAGCGTGTACAGGTGCCCGTCCCTGATGAGGTCCGCGAGGATCGACCGCGACGACGGGTTGATGTCGAGCGAGACATCGGGGTGGGCCGACTGACCGGTGGCTTCGAGGATCGCGGCGACGACGGCGAAGTCCCGATAGCCGGGGTTGGCCGACGACCCGATGTAGGCCTGGCTGATCGGCTGGCCGGCGACCTCGCTGACGGGCACGACGTTGCCTGGCGAGGTCGGCAGCGCGATCAGCGGCTCGAGCGTGGACAGGTCGATCTGCTCGGTGACGTCGAACGTCGGGTTCTCGATGACGAGTTCGCGGTGGTCGTCGCCACGCCCCTGCGCCTCGAGGAACCGCTTGACCTCGTCGTCCGCGGGGAACACCGTTGTCGTCGCCCCGAGTTCTGCGCCCATGTTGGCGATGACGTGGCGGTCCATCGCCGACAGCGACGCCAGCCCCGGGCCGTGGTACTCGATGATCCGGCCGACACCGCCGTCGACGTCGTGCCGGCGCAGTATCTCGAGGATGACCTCCTTGGCCGACACCCAGTCCGGCAGTTCGCCGGTCAGTTCGACCCCCCAGATCTCGGGCATCCTGATGCGCAGCGGTTCGCCGGCCATGGCCATCGCGACATCGAGACCCCCCGATCCGATGGCCAGCATCCCGATCGCCCCTGCCGCGGGCGTGTGCGAGTCCGACCCGGCCATGACCTTGCCCGGCTTGCCGAAGTGCTGTTGGTGGACCGGGTGCGACACGCCGTTGCCCGGACGCGAGAACCACAGCCCGAACTTGGCGCAGGCTGACTTCAGGAACCGGTGGTCATCGGCGTTCTTGTGGTCCTCCTGGATGAGGTTGTGGTCGACGTACTGCGCCGACAACTCGGTGCGGACCCGGTCCAGACCCATTGCCTCGAGTTCGAGCATGACGAGGGTCCCGGTGGCGTCCTGGGTCAGCGTCTGGTCGACCTTCAGCGCGATCGGTTCGCCGGGCGTCATGTCGCCCTCGACGAGGTGTTCCTCGATGATGGTGCGTGCGACGTTGTCGGCCATCCGGCGGCTCCTCGGCTGGGTCAGGCGTCAACCGTAGGACTCAGGAATCGCACTGTCATGGTCGGAAGGGCAGTCTCAGCCGCGCAGGGCGCCCACTTCGCGCAGGAACTGGGCGGCGATGCGCAGGGCCGGTTTCGGGTACGCCGATTCCTCGACCAGGACGGCGAACGCGACCTGCGCGGAATCGTCCACGCCGACGACCCATGCGTGCGTCGTTGCCCCCTGGCCGACGTTGTGGACCGACGTCCCGGCCACGGCTCGGCCGAGCCCGTCCAGGTCAGCCGCGGAGCCCGTCGCCCCGACGCCGGCGCGCAACACCTGCTCGAGCGCCGTGCGCGCTCCCGTCGTGAGTTCGACGCTCTCGCCCGGCTCGTCCGGGATCAGATGGGGCTGGTTCCAGGTGCCGTCGATGCCCGTCAACTGCGCGGCGAGGTGCAACGGGGACGCCAGCACGCGGGCCTGACCGACCGCGGCCCTGACCTGTTCGGTCCGGTCGATCGGTTCGGGAAACGTGCCACCGATCGCCGGCAGGGGAAGGTCGTAGGCCAGTCCGAACCCGAACCGTTGCGCGGCACCCGCCAGCGCACCTTCGTCGAGGTCGGCTGCGACCCGGCCGACGCTCGTGTCGCACGCGGCCCCGAACGCCTCGGCGACGGTGACGTCACCGAGATCGGCCGGCGCGGTCAGTCGCGCGCCGACGACCGTCTCCTCGGCCGGGCAGGTCACGCGGTCGTCGTGGGCGCCCCCCCCCCCCCCCGCCCCCCCCCCCCCCCACCGGCCGAAAACCGCCCCCCGGGGGGACAGAACAA
>Ga0326597_10000798_pt1 | contig 53797 bp, 45 predicted proteins | sample RVTome_12_FD_203789 | JGI IMG/M metagenome (GOLD analysis project Ga0326597, IMG submission 203789) | Soil microbial communities from uranium-contaminated site in the Upper Colorado River Basin, Wyoming, United States - RVT100D185 | ecosystem: Environmental > Terrestrial > Soil > Contaminated >... | reverse complement strand
ACAACCCGGCGCATACGATCACCATTCAGAGTGCCGGACTGTTTTTGAAGGCGACCAGTTCGCTGGTCGGTGCCAGCGCTGGTATCGCCGTGTGCAAGCCGGACCGTCGGACCGATCACGAGGTGGAACTGGCGATTGTGATCGGCCGTCAGGGCCGTAACATTTCCCGCGATGAGGCCCTCGGGCACGTGGCTGGTTACTGCATCGGCCTGGACGTGACCATTCGGGGTTCTGAGGACCGTAGCTTCCGGAAGTCCCCTGATAGCTACAGCGTGCTCGGACCATGGCTTGTGACGGCGGACGAGATCCCGGACCCTGGGGTGCTCGATCTGCAGCTCTCGGTGAATGGCGAACTTCGCCAGCGTTCGAACACCAGATACCTGATTCTCAGTGTGGCAGAGCTGATCGAGATGGCCTCGTCGTTCTACACGTTGTTCCCTGGTGACGTCATTTTCACCGGTACACCAGAAGGGGTCAGTCCGATTCAGCCCGGTGATGACGTGAGCGCGTCGATCGAACGGATCGGAGACCTGCAGGTGCGCGTGCGCGCGGCAGATACCGTGGCAGCGGCGGGCACGAGGACACCGGTTCCCGCGAGTTCGTAGGAGAAGTCATGGAGATCATCACCACGCCGAGCGGCGGCTATCAGAAGCCCGAGGTGACGGCCGAGCGCAAGGAATTCTACGCGAGGCTGGACGATAGGAATGTCGCGCCCCTGTGGGAGGTGCTCGCGAGGATCATCCCGCCGGCACCGACGCCGGAGACGGTCCCAGCGCTCTGGCGCTACGACGATGTGCGTCCGCTGTTGATGGAGGCAGGCCGACTCTTGACCGAGAAGGAGGCCGAGCGCCGTGTCCTCGTGCTCGAGAACCCAGGGGTGCGAGGGCAGTCAAAGATTACCGAGAGTTTGTACAGCGGGCTGCAGATCATTCTTCCCGGGGAGGTCGCGGTCTGTCACCGTCATGCGGCCTCGGCACTTCGCTTCGTCATCGAAGGCCAGGGAGCCTACACCGCTGTGGAAGGCGAGCGGACGGCCATGCACCCCGGTGATTTCATTCTCACGCCATCGTGGACGTATCACGATCACGGTAATCCTGGTGACGGCCCTGTGGTGTGGCTCGACGGGCTGGACGTGCCGATCGTCAACCTGTTCGACACGAGCTTCTTCGAGCGGCACCCTGAGGAACGGCAGGTCAATTCGGTCCCCGATGGAGACGCCCTCGCCCGCTACGGCGCCAACATGCTCCCGGTCGACTACCAGTCCAGCCACACGTCGCCATCGCCGGTCTTCAATTACCCGTATTCACGGAGCCGCGCGGCGTTGGATCAGTTGTACCGGAACGGGCCTGTGCACGCCTGTCACGGTGTGAAGATGCGGTACGTCAATCCCGCGACCGGTGGGTACCCCATGCCGACCATCGGTGCCTTCCTGCAGCTCCTGCCCAAGGGATTTCGCGGCCAGTCGCATCGGGCCACTGACGCGACCGTATTCTCGGCGATCGAGGGGACCGGTCGGAGCCGCATCGGCGATCGGACGTTCGACTGGGGGCCTCGCGATGTATTCGTGGCGCCGTCCTGGTACCCGGTGTCCCACGAGGCGGATCAGGAGGCGGTCATCTTCAGTTTTTCCGATCGTCCGGCACAGCAGGCCCTGGGCTTGTGGCGCGAGGACGTGCCGCTCGGCGCATGACGAGTGTGAGTCGTGGCGCGCACGCGCCAGGAAAGGGTCCGGACACGCCACGATGAATCAACGTCCCTATCGCATCGGTCAGATCGTTCCCAGCTCGAATACGACGATGGAGACCGAGATTCCGGCGCTGCTTCGCGCGCGTGAACGGGTGTCCCCTGAGCGCTTCACGTTTCACTCCAGTCGAATGCGAATGAAGAAAGTGACGCAGGAAGAGCTGGCAGCAATGGACGCCGAGTCGGAGCGGTGCGCGGCCGAGCTCACCGACGCCCGTGTGGATGTGATGGGGTACGCCTGCCTCGTGGCAATCATGTGCATGGGGAAGGGGTACCACTGCAAGTCCGAGGCGCGTTTGCACGCGGTGACGGTGCGCGAGGGAGCGCCGACTCCGGTGGTTACGAGCGCCGGTGCCCTGGTGGATGGTCTCAGGACGCTTCGCGCGAGGAAGATCGCCATGGTGTCACCGTATCTCAGGCCGCTCACCAAGCTCGTCGCCGACTATATCGAGGCCGAGGGGGTTGAGGTTGTCGACGTGATCTCGCTCGAGATTCCCGATAACCTGGAGGTCGGTCGTCGCGATCCGATGGCGCTGCTCGAGATCTACAAGCGTCTCGATCTCCGGGCTGCCGATGCGCTCGTGCTGTCGTCGTGTGTGCAGATGCCGTCTCTGGCCGCGATTGCTCCGGTGCAAGCCGAGTGCGGCTTGCCTGTCGTGTCGGCGGCGGTCTGCACGACCTACGAGATGTTGAGGAAGCTCGGTCTTGCGACCCAGGTGCCTGACGCAGGGGCGCTGCTATCCGGGAACCACTGATGCGTTCCGGCGGTGATGGCACGAAGACGCCGTCAGCGGCCAGCACACGTGGACCCGAAGGCCCACCGAGCGGCCGGCTCGACGTGCCGCCATGTAGAATACACGCGTGGAGGATTTGATCAGACGGTTGCTGACTGAGCTGGGGGAGGATCCAGATCGAGAGGGCCTGTCGCGGACACCGCTTCGTGTCAGGAAGGCGCTCAAGTTCCTCACCAGCGGCTACGAGGCCGACATCGAGGCCATCATCAACGGTGCGTTGTTCACCGTCGACTACAGCGAGATGGTGATCGTCAAGGACATCGATTTTTACAGCCTCTGCGAGCACCACCTGCTGCCGTTCTTCGGCAAGTGCCACGTGGCCTACATTCCCGGACGGCAGGTCATTGGCTTGAGCAAGATTCCTCGTCTTGTCGATGTTTTCGCGCGCCGACTGCAGATTCAAGAGCGGATGACGAATCAGATCGCGCAGACGATTCTCGAGAAGGTCGCTCCGCTGGGCGTGGCGGTGGTGTGCGAGGGTACGCACCTCTGCATGTCAATGCGAGGCGTGGAGAAGCAGAACTCGTTCGCGGTCACCAGTGCGATGCTCGGAGTCTTTCGTGACAATGAGAGGACGCGTATGGAGTTTCTTGAGTTGATCAAGCGCCGCACCAGCGTGCCGAGCGGAGTCTCGGCGGAGGCGGGTCTTACCTGCGTGGGTGACTGATCGTGCGCACCCTGGTTGCGCTATTCGTGGCGGCGGGCGCGGTGACAGGACTCGCGTTGCAGCGGGCGCCCGCGACCAGGACCGAACCTGCGGTATTTGAGTGCCGATCGCTGCTGGGCGAAGGCGTCACGACGAAGCGATCGTTCTGCGATGTGCTCACGGGTCGCGACCCGGCCGAAGGCATCGTGATCGATCTGCCGCCCCACACAGGGCCGCTGACGTTGACGTTCGACCTGCACAACCGCCACACGTTTTCAGAGGATCTCATCCGGACGGGGCGCGCCTACCGGCACTACACGGCGACGATCGGCGCGCTGACCGCTGACAACACGCTGCTGAGCAGGGCGGTCGTGCAGAACGAGTTTCGCACGGCTAAGGATCTGGTGGACCGCGTATCTGGCGGTGCGGGTCCCGGCGGTGTCAAGGCGGTCGCGCCGACCGGTTCCGAATTCATCACGATCACGATTGGCGCCGACGAGGAGACCGTCAGCCTGCTGGGCGAAAAGCTGGTCGTTGTCAGGGAGGACGGGACCGATACGTTCAGTGCGCCGGGTCGACCGATTGCCGTGATCAGCAACGTGATGGTGGAGTACCGTCCTGGGCCGGCCAGGCGCGCGCCTGCTCGACGCTAGAGCCCCGGTCAGTCTCCTCGGTTCCGAGCCTGGTGGTGGCGGGTCGCCGGTTGTGGGCGCCCGGAGTGACGAAACCGCCTCGTCGTGAATGACGCGCACGAGGACTGATTCACTTACGGTTTGCACGTTGTGGCTTCGGTTCGCGCCGAATGCCGGCGTGTCAGCGCGTCCTGCCCGGCGTACTCGGTAGGCGTCAGCCGTCGCGAATGCAAGAACGAGCCGAGCAGTCGTGAGAACGCACTCTTAGCCGACCAGCCACACCGCGCCGGTGACGATCGCCACGACCGAGGCGGTCGCCATCGTCACACGGTGTGTCGACGAGTGCGGGGAGGCGCTAGAGCCGACGCGGCCAGCGAGTGCGGCGAAGGCCGTCATGGCGGCGACCGAACCCACGCCGAACGCGGCGATGTAGGTCAGCGAAGCCGAAACTGTCTGCAGCGCGAGGGCCGGCACCACACCAACGAAGTGCGAACTGCCGGCCACGCCGTGAAGCACGCCGAGGCAGAACGACGCGTGGGCGTGGCCCAGGCGTCTCATCCAGGTGGGGCCGGCCTGCACATGTATGTGGTCGTGGGTGCCGGTGCCATGCAGGTGAGGCGACTGTTGCACGCGAGCACTCCGTCGCAGGGCCCAGAACCCCACGACGACCAATGCCGCCCCGACCAGTCGCTCGCTCCACGCGGAGATGGTGTCGATCGGCGGCAGGAGATCGCGGAGCAGCACGGCGAGCAGTGCGACGACCACGACGCCGGATGAGTGTCCGATGCCCCAGGTCCAGCCGGCCACCCATCCGCGATGTCGTCCTTCGACCGCCAAAGGGCCCACGGCTGCCAGATGGTCTGGGCCGGTGAGGACGTGAAAGAGTCCGGCGAGTGCGCCGGTCAGCGCCGTCAACATGGGAAGGCCTTCATTTCGGCGCCATTCGGATGGCGCCGTCGAGTCGGATGGTCTCACCGTTCAGCATTTCGTTCTCGAAGATGTGCCGTACGAGCGCTGCGTACTCCTCGGGACGTCCGAGCCTTGGCGGGAAGGGGACCTGCTGGGCCAGCGATTGACGCGCGGCTTCCGGCAGTCCAGCCAAGAGTGGTGTGTCGAACGTTCCAGGGGCGATCGACATCACCCGCACCCCGATCCTGGCGAACTCACGCGCCAGGGGCAGTGTGAGCGCCACGATTCCGCCTTTCGACGCCGCGTAGGCCGCCTGGCCGATTTGTCCATCGAACGCCGCCACCGAGGCCGTCGTGACCACCACGCCTCGCTCGCCGTTCGTGGTGGGCTCGTTGGTCGCCATCGACGCCGCGACCAGCCGAATCGCGTTGAAGGTGCCCACGAGATTGGTATTGATGGTCCGCACGAAGTGCGCCAGCGGTTGAACACCCTCCTTCGAGAGCACGCGTTCGGCGACGGCAACACCTGCGGCGCAGATCAGGCCGTGCACCGCGCCAAAGGCCTGCCGCGCGGTGTCCACCGCTCGCTGCATCTCCGTATCGCTTGTCACGTCCGTCTTGACGAATCGTACGCGGTCGAGCGGTCGAGTGGCGACAACGCTGGCAGGTGGTTCGTTGATGTCGACGATCATCGCGCATCCGCCCGCAGCGACGATCATGTCCACGGTGGCGCTGCCGAGTCCTGACGCGCCGCCGGACACGATGATGGTGCGGTCCCGGATCTGCACCTGTCGATTCTATCAGTTGAAAAAAAGAGGCCGGCGATCGTCAAATCACCGGCCTCGGCGTTATTGCTTTCACAGTCCGACCGCGGGGAGGACGATCTACACCGTCGGCTTGTGCACGACCTCGGCGACGCTCTGCTTGTTGGAAGACTTGCCGAGTCCTTGAATCTGCAGCGTCGGCTCTTCCTTGAGCACCTGCTGCCGGTACAGCCGCTCCATCTCCTGGTGCTGGCGCATCTCCTCGGGGGTCAACGGCTTCTTCCGCGCCGCCAGCTTTTCTTCGCGGGCGTTCTTCGCGATGCCACGGTCGTCCAAGTCGGTCTGCTTGCCCTTGGCCACGGCGTCGGCATTCAGGACGAGGGAGTGGTCCTTGCTTGCCATCACGACTTCCTTGCCACCGGCGAAAATCTCGTGGCGACCGTGTTCCTCATACCACTTGGTCAGCGTGGCAGTCATGTGCATCTTCTCGATGATGTTCCGCCAGCCGATGCCGGTGTTATAGGCGCAGAAGGAAATCTCACCCTGCTGCGTGGCGTACGGAATGATGCACATCTCGGTGCGACGGAAGTCGTAGTTGAAGAGATCCTGGAACCACATCCCCGCGATGAAGAGGAAGTTCCACCGATCCGCCCGGCGCTTCTCGATGTCGGAGAGGGTCCGGTCGCCGGTCACCTTGCCGTAGTCCTTACCGGTGGCGCCGAAGGTCTTGTCGAACTTCTTCATCAAGTCGGCGATGCGGAAGTGGGTTGGCGCCTTGAAGGGATCGTAGTTTCGCATCAACGCCAAGCCCATCCCGGCGACCGAGAGGAACTTACCGCGGGCGGCGTCGTTGACCTGGGCCACATCCTTGGCGAGTTGATCGGCCTTGAGGAACGCGGTCACCGGCACCGCTTCCTTGGTTTCCTTGTCAATCATCAGCGCCATGCCGATGCCGCAGTTGGGGTGACATCCGCAGGTCAACTGACCCCACTCGCGATCGGGCCCGTGGACGACATCCGCCCAGTCGGTAAACGTGGACATGAAGGAGATGGGAAACCAGTCACGGATCGGCTCGCCGATGCCGGTCTGGTTCTTCACGTCGTGGGCCAGGTGCGACAGCGTGTAGCGCTGTGCGGCACGACGCTCCGGCGTGATTTCTTCGTCGCGGCCGGTGAACGAGACCGGTTGGAACGACAGAAAATTGATTCGCTTCGGGTTGTCGAGCGCGAACTCGATGACGCGGCCCACCTGTTCGTTGTTGACGCCGTTGACGATCGTAATGACCGGCACGATATCGACGCCAGCTTGGTAGAGATTCTCGATCGCCCGGAGTTTGACGTCGAACAGGTTACCCACGCGGCGATGCGAGTTGGCCGCGTTCCCGATGCCGTCAAACTGCAGGTAGGCGTAGCGGAGGCCTGCTTCGGCGGCGGCCTTGGCGAACTCCACGCTCTTGGCGAACTCGATGCCGTTGGTGGCGGCCTGCACGCTGTTGTAGCCGACCTTGCGGGCGTACCGAACGGCATCCAGGAAATACGGGGACATCGTCGGCTCGCCGCCAGAGAATTGGTACGAAATCTGGCGGCGCGGCTTGATGGTGATCGCGTTGTCGAGCACCTGCTTGATGTCTTCCCATGACAGTTCGTGGACGAAACCGACCTGGTTGGCGTCCATGAAACAGGGGTCGCACATCATGTTGCAGCGGTTCGTCAGGTCAACCGTCAGGACCGAGCCCCGGCCGTGCTTGACTGTCGAACTGCCGTGGTTGTGAAGCTTCTCGTCGTTGTGCGCGCGGATGTCACGTCCCGGGAAGACCTCCTCGAGGTGCTTGAAGAACGCCGGGTCCATGGCCATCACGTCCTCGAAGCGCCCGTGGAGGGGGCAGTCCTTCACCATGAGAATCTGCCCGCCCCGTTCGATGATCGTCGCCTTGATCTCGCCGACCTTCTCGTTGAGCAGTACCGAGATGTCTTTCTTGCCATCCAGGATCTCCTGGCGGGCTTCGCGGGTGCAGGTGGGACAGAGCGAATCGGTCTCCCTTGGCCAGCCGAGCGGCGGCTTGGTCTTCTGGTGCGATTTCAAGAGGGGTTTGTCCGACCAGCGTGGAGTGAAGGAAGGGTTCTGCTTGACCCTGTTGACGGCCGAGAAGAGGTGCCACACACCGTTGGCGGCGATCGACATTCCCTTTTCGACGAATTTCATCGGCGCATGCATCGACTTCGTTCTCCTTCTGATATCAGGTCGCCTGGATGGCTGACGCCCCCGCTGCAACCCAAGAAGCCGGCGGAAACCTACAGGTCACCCCGCCTAGGATTTCAGTGCAGATGATAGAGGGAATTGTGGGAGACAGTGCCCGGTTTCCAGTGGATTGGCACTAGGCTGGGCTAAACTGGCTGGCGACGCGCCGGGTGGCCCTGGCGAGCGCCGTTGGCGTCGACGCCGAGATGGTCAACCCATCTAATATAGGCATGAGATACCCAACGACATTGTATTCTAATTATGCATATTCCGCTGTTATAACGGTTAGTCCATGTCTGGTCCACCACACCATCCCCGCCCCGTGCCTCCACTGGCGCAGCGCAGGCCCACGACCGTGCCCACGGTCGGCGCCGCACCCTGCGAGGTCGCGCCTGGTCCGCCGGCGGCGCAAGGGATGTACGACCCGACCACCGAGCACGACGCGTGCGGCGTGGGCTTTGTTGTCCACATAAAGGGCCATCCTTCCCACGAGATTGTTCGCAAGGCGCTTCGCGTGCTCATCAATCTGGAGCATCGAGGGGCATCGGGGTCTGAAGCCAACACCGGCGACGGTGCGGGCATTCTCGTGCAGACCCCGGACAAGTTCCTCCGGAAGGTCGTGCCGTTCACCCTGCCGGCCGCTGGCGCGTACGGGGTGGGCCTTCTCTTCATGCCATGCGATGCGCGCGACCGCGAAGCCATTGCGGCCAGCGTGGTCCGAATCGTTGAAGAAGAGGGACAGGATCTTCTTGGCTGGCGCAACGTGCCGACCGACGGCACCCCGCTCGGCGCTGGCGCCAAGGCGACCCAGCCGCGATTCCGTCATCTGTTCATTGGTGCGCGCGGCGCCGCCGCCAACGACCCGCAGGCGTTCGAGCGCAAGCTCTACGTCATCCGGAAGCGGATCTAACACGCTGTCGATGCCATCGACATCGGTGAGCTGTCACGACGATTGTTCTACGTTGTCAGCCTGTCGGCCCGCACGTTGATCTACAAGGGGATGTTGACGGCCCGCCAGCTGCAGCCGATGTTCCCGGACTTGTCGGACGTCGAGTTCGAGTCGTCGCTGGCGCTCGTGCATCAGCGGTTCAGCACCAACACCTTTCCGTCCTGGCCGCTGGCTCATCCGTATCGCTACGTCGCTCACAACGGCGAGATCAATACGCTGCGGGGCAATATCAATTGGATGCGCGCGCGCGAGGGGCTGCTCCGGTCGGATCTCTTCGGAGAGGACTTGAAGAAGGTGCTGCCGGTCGTCCGCGAGGGCGGGAGCGATACGGCCACGTTCGACAACGTGCTCGAGTTGCTCGTGCTCGCCGGCCGCTCGTTGCCGCACGCCATTCTGATGATGATTCCAGAGCCCTGGAGCGGGAATCCGAGGATGAATGCCGACCGCAGGGCGTTCTACGAGTACCACGCGTCCCTCATGGAACCGTGGGACGGCCCGGCGTCGATCGCGTTTACTGATGGGACGGTCATCGGCGCCGTGCTCGATCGAAACGGATTCCGTCCTTCCCGGTACTACGTCACCAAGGACGACCTGGTTGTGATGGCATCCGAGGTCGGAGTCCTCACCATCCCGCCGGAAGATATTCTCTTCAAAGGACGCTTGAGCCCGGGTCGCATCTTTCTCGTGGACACGTCGAAGGGTCGCATCGTCGATGACGACGAAATCAAGGCGGAGTTGGCGTCCGCGCAGCCCTATCGCGCGTGGCTCGACGCGCACTTGGTGGACATCGACGACTTGCCCGCCGCGGTTGGCGAAGCGCCCGATCACGAGACCGTGTTGATGCGGCAGCAGACGTTCGGCTATACGCAGGAAGATCTGCGCGTCCTGATCGGGCCGATGGCGACCACTGGTGGCGAGCCGGTTGGCTCGATGGGGACCGACACGTCGCTGGCGGTGCTGTCGAATCGGTCCCGGCTGCTGTTCGACTACTTCAAGCAGTTGTTCGCACAGGTGACCAATCCCCCGCTCGACGCGATCCGGGAGGAGCTGGTGACCGACATGGGTTCGACGATCGGACCGGAACGGAACCTGCTCCAGCCGGAGGCCGAGTCGTGCCTCCAGCTCAAGATCAAGTATCCCATCATCCACAACGAGCACGTGGCGAAGCTGAAGCACTTGCCAGAGAGCTCGCCGTTCAAGTCGACGGTGCTGCCGCTGCTGTTTTCGGCGGATGAGGGGGGGCCAGGGCTCGAGCGGGCGATGGAGGAACTCTGCCGTCGCGCGAGTGACGCCGTCGCGGCGGGGTTCAATGTGCTCATCCTCTCGGATCGTGGTTTCGGGCCAGAGCACGCACCAATTCCAAGCCTTCTGGCGACGGCGGGCGTGCACCACCACTTGGTGCGCGAAGGCACCCGCACGCGTTGTGCCCTTGTGATCGAGTGTGGCGGAGCGCGCGAAGTGCACCACGTGTCGCTGTTGCTCGGCTACGGCGCGGGAGTGGTGAACCCCTATCTGGCGTTCGAGACCATCGACGACATGATCCTCCAGGGGAGCCTGGCGGGGATCGACCGGGACGTCGCGATCGCCAACTACATCAAGGCGCTGAACAAGGGCGTGCTCAAGGTGATGTCGAAGATGGGGATCTCGACGCTGCAGAGCTACTGCGGCGCGCAAATCTTCGAGGCCATCGGGCTCAGTCAGGCGTTGGTGGACCGGTATTTCACCCATACGACGTCACGGGTTGGCGGCATCGGCATCGACGTGGTCGCCGAGGAAGCGCGAATGCGGCACGCTCGCGCCTACGGCCGGCGACCGGCGGGTCCGGTCGAGCTCGATGGCGGCGGCGAGTACCAGTGGCGTCGCGATGGGGAGTACCACCTCTTCAATCCTGAGACGGTATTCAGGTTGCAGCACGCCACGCGCAGCGGCCAGTACGCTCTCTTCAAGGACTATACGCGGCTGGTGGATCAGCAAAGCGCGTATCTTGCGACACTGCGTGGACTCTTCCGCTTCAAGCCAAGCGGTGCGCCCGTGCCGATTGATGAGGTCGAGCCAGCGGAGGCGATTCTCGCACGTTTTTCCACCGGTGCGATGTCGTATGGCTCGATCAGCCAGGAGGCGCACGAGACACTGGCCATTGCGATGAATCGACTCGGTGGCAAATCGAATACCGGCGAGGGCGGTGAGGATCCCGAGCGGTTCGTGCCGGATGCGAACGGCGATTCCCGGCGCAGCGCCATCAAACAGGTGGCGTCGGCTCGATTCGGTGTGACCAGCGAGTATCTGGCGAATGCGTCAGACGTGCAGATCAAGATGGCGCAGGGGGCGAAACCGGGGGAGGGCGGACAGCTCCCGGGGTCGAAGGTGTATCCCTGGATCGCGAAGACGCGCTTTTCGACGCCCTATGTGGGACTGATTTCGCCGCCCCCGCATCACGACATCTACTCGATCGAAGATCTGGCGCAGCTCATCTACGACCTCAAGAACGCGAACCCCACGGCGCGGATTCACGTGAAGCTGGTGGCCGAGGGTGGCGTTGGTACGGTCGCGGCTGGCGTCGCCAAGGCGCACGCCGACGTCGTACTCATCTCCGGGCACGACGGTGGGACAGGGGCGTCGCCGCTCACCAGCCTCAAGCACGCGGGGCTCCCGTGGGAACTCGGGCTGGCCGAGACGCAGCAGGTGCTCGTGCTGAACCAGCTGCGCGATCGCATCGTGGTGCAGGTGGACGGCCAGATGAAGACGGGGCGCGACGTGGTCATCGGCGCGCTGCTCGGCGCCGAGGAGTACGGCTTTGCCACGGCGCCGCTGATCGTCATGGGCTGCGTCATGATGCGGGTCTGCCATCTCAATACCTGCCCGGTCGGAATTGCGACGCAGGATCCCGAACTGCGGAAGCGATTTACTGGCACGCCGGAATTCGTCGAGACATTTTTCAGGTTCATCGCGGAAGAAGTCCGGGAGCTGATGGCCGAACTCGGATTCAGGACGATGGACGAGATGATCGGCCGGGCGGACTGTCTCGATATCGAGGTGGCGGCCGGGCACTGGAAGGCGAGCGGCCTCGACCTCACGCCGCTCGTGCAGGTCCCTGACCTGCCGGCCACAGTGGCTCGTCGCAAGGTCAGGGAACAGGATCATGGGCTGGAGAAGGCCTTCGATCACGAGCTGATTGCCCGCTGTCGGCCGGCGCTCGAGCACGGCACTCCGGTCGCATTCGCGTCCTTCATCCGCAACTCCGACCGCACCGTCGGCACCCTGCTCGGCTATGAAGTGACGAGGCGGTACGGCGGCGCGGGTCTTCCCGACGACACGATCCGCATGACGTTCACCGGGTCGGCTGGCCAGAGCTTTGGGGCGTTCTTACCCCGGGGTATCACCATGACGCTCGTGGGCGATGCCAACGACGGGTTCGGCAAGGGGTTGTCTGGTGGCCGCCTGGTGGCCCACCCTCCGATGTTGTCGACCTTCCGGTCCAATGAGAACGTGATTGTGGGCAACGTGGCGTTCTACGGCGCCACCGGTGGGGAGGCATATGTGAGCGGGGTCGCCGGAGAGCGCTTCTGCGTGCGCAACAGCGGCGCCACGGTGGTTGTCGAGGGCGTTGGCGACCACGGCTGCGAGTACATGACCGGTGGTCGTACGGTGGTGCTCGGCAGTACAGGCCGAAACTTCGCCGCAGGCATGAGCGGGGGCATTGCCTACGTCCTTGACGTGGAGGGGACGTTCGACCAGCGGTGCAACCTCGAGATGGTCGATCTGGAACCGCTTGTCGAAGTCGAAGACATTGAGTTCGTCCAGGTCGCGCTGATGAAGCACGTGACGATCACCGGGAGCCGCTACGCGTCTCGCCTGCTGGACGACTGGTCGACGCTCCGGCGGCGTGTCGTCAAAGTCATGCCGCGTGAGTACAAGCGGGCACTGGCGGCAGAGGCCAGGCGGCGCGCTGAGGAGGAGGCCCAAGCGCGTATGCCGATCGTGGCGGCCGGATCGGGCTCTACGGCCAGCGCAGGAGGCCCCCCTGGCACTCATGGGTAAGGTCACCGGCTTTATCGAGATTGGGCGAAAGAAGCAACCTACGCGCCCGGTCGAGGAGCGTGTCCGCGACTGGCGGGAAGTCTACCTGCCGTACGCAGACACCGATCTCCAGCAGCAGGGCGCGCGCTGCATGGACTGCGGCATCCCGTTCTGTCATCAGGGTTGCCCGCTCGGTAACCTGATCCCCGAGTGGAACGACCTGGTGTACCGGGACCGATGGCGCACCGCGATCGATCGTCTCCATGCGACGAACAACTTTCCTGAGTTCACCGGTCGTCTGTGTCCGGCGCCTTGTGAGGGGTCGTGCGTTCTGGCGATCGACCAGGATCCGGTGACGATCAAGGGCATCGAGGTCTCGATCATCGATCGCGCGTTTGCCGAAGGCTGGGTGGTGCCTCAGCCGCCCTCCCGCCGGACAGGCAAGAAGGTTGCCGTTGTCGGTTCGGGTCCCGCCGGGCTGGCCGCGGCCGATCAACTCAATCGTGTCGGGCACACGGTCACGGTGTTCGAGAAGTCGGACCGCATTGGCGGACTCCTGCGCTATGGAATCCCGGAGTTCAAGATGGAGAAGCGGATCTTGGATCGCCGGCTCGACCTCCTGGTGACCGAAGGCGTCACGTTTCGCGGTGGGGTTGACGTCGGGCGGGATATTCCCGTGGATCGGCTGCGCGCCGACTGGGACGCGGTGCTTCTGGCGGCGGGCGCCGGGCAGCCGCGCGACCTCCCGGTACCGGGGCGCGACCTCGCGGGTGTTCACTTCGCCATGGAGTATCTGACGCTCCAGAACCGGCGCAATGAAGGCGATGCCATCGCCGATGATGACTTCATCAGCGCTCGCGGAAAGCACGTGATCATCATCGGCGGCGGTGACACGGGGGCCGACTGTCTCGGCACCGCGCATCGGCAGGGCGCGAGAACGGTGACTCAGCTCGAGTTGCTGCCGCGTCCACCAGCGATGCGAGCGCCGGATAATCCATGGCCGCAGTGGCCACATGTGTTCCGTGTCTCTCCCGCCCACGAAGAGGGCGGCGAACGGCTGTTTGCCGTTTCGACGGAGCGTCTGACCGGAGATGCGTCGGGGCGCGTCCGCGCCTTGCACCTGGTCACGGTCGAGATGGTGCACCGAGACGGTGGAGTCCGGTTCGAGCCGGTGGCCGGCACGGAGCGTGAAATTCCCGCGGAACTGGTGCTGCTCGCGATGGGTTTCGTGGGTCCCGAGCGTGGTCCGCTAATCACCGATCTGGACTTGAGGCTGACCGATCGCGGCAACGTGTGGCGAGATTTGCAGTGGATGACCAGCGCTCCCGGCGTCTTTTCCGCGGGCGATATGCAGAGAGGTCAGTCGCTGATCGTCTGGGCCATCGCCGACGGCCGAAGCGCCGCGCGCGGGATTGACCAGTACCTGATGGGCGATTCTGGCCTGCCCGCCCCTCTCGCCTGAACCAGCGTCCGCTATGTTATCAATTCGGCCCGTGCGTTGCGCTCCAGAGCCTGCATGCCCCTTTCATGTCTGTCCGTGATGTATTGATTGTCGGTGCCGGTCCTTCCGGGCTGGCCACCGCCATTGCTGCCAAGCAGCAGGGTCTCGACTACGCGATCGTCGAAAAGGGCGTGCTGGTCGACGCGATCCTCAACTTTCCGACGCACATGGTGTTCTTCACCACGCCGGAGTTGCTGGAGATCGGTGGTCTGCCACTCGTCACGCCCTACGACAAGCCGACCCGGCTGGAGGCACTGCGATACTACCGTCGTGTCGTCGAGACGTACGGGCTGCAGATCGCGTTCCACGAACGGGTCGTCGAGATCGAACGTGAAGACGGCCGGTTCGTCGTGACCGCTCAGGACGCCTCGGGAGGGCGCCGCGTTCGAGAGGCCCGCGCAGTTGTCCTCGCGATTGGGTACTACGATCACCCGAACTACCTTGGTGTTCCTGGCGAGGAGCTGCCGCACGTTTCGCACTACTACACCGAGGCCCATCCGTACTTTCGCCAGCGCGTCGTCATTGTCGGTGGCAAGAACTCGGCGGCTGAGACCGCCCTGGAGTTGTTCCGTGCGGGCGCGCTCGTCACGCTCGTCCATCGGCAGGCGACTCTTGGTGACTCGATCAAGTACTGGGTCAGGCCTGACATCGAGAACCGCATCACGGAAGGATCTGTCGCCGCCCGTTTCGAGACGCGGGTCGTCGAGATCACGGCCAGTGGTGTGACCGTCGAGTCAGCGGGCGGTCGCGAGCATATCCCGGCCGATGCCGTGTTTCTGCTGACCGGTTACCGGCCCGATGTCGACCTCATGCGGCGGGCCGGGATCCAGTGCGATGAGGAGACGCTTGCGCCCGCGCTCGATCCCGAGACCTTTGAAACGAACGTGCCGAACCTGTTCATCGCCGGCGGCGCCATCGCTGGAAGGAACACCGGCTCGATCTTCATCGAGAATGGCCGGTTTCATGGGGAGCGTGTCATCGCGGCACTGGCCGCGCGCCTCTCGCGGGACTGAGGGCGTACGACCCCGCACGCGGTCACCCAGCCGCACGCGAAAGACGGTCACGCCTTTCGATTCAGTGCACCGCCCCCGTCCAGGGGCCTCGGGGCGTGAGCGACTTCATTTCGATCAGTTCGAGGAGTCCACGGCAGCGCTCCAGCGCACCCTCGCGCTCGAGGAGCGCCTGCCGCTCGAGCGGGTCCAGCTCGAGGTGTTGAGCCAGCCCGTTGACGAGGTACTCATCCGGCACCGGCGGGGGAAATCTCGGCCTGGTGCCCGTCCGCTCGGCTGCGGCTGCCAGCAGCGCTTCGAGACGGTGGCGATGTCGTCGCAGTTCGGCGCGGTGATCGTCCGGGACAGTCTCTGGTAGCCCACTCACCTGGGCGACCCGATACGACTTTGCTGGATTCGGCTCGCTCACGAGGTGGAATCGCTCGAGGCCGCGCAAGACGATGTTGTACCGCCCGTCGTCGAGCTGCTCGCTATGTGTGATGGCACCTGCGCATCCGATTGAGAAGACCCGTGGTCGCCGGTCGTACTCGGCTTCGTAGCCCGGTTGCAGCAAGATGACGCCGATCGTCCGGTCACCATTCAGTGCATCGCCGACCATTTCGCGGTATCGCGGCTCGAAAATGTGCAGCGGCAGGGAGACGTGGGGAAAGAGCACCACATTCGGGAGTGGAAAAATCGGGATGAGGAGCGGAAGCATGTGCAGCTCCGAGCGATTGAATCGCGCACGATAACGTGCGCGTCAGTGGATGGTTTTCGTCTTGCGGTCCATGTAGTCCATCAGCACGTACTGGCCGAGCGTGTGCGGGGTCGTGAAATAGGCCTTGCCTCGGCAGATCGCCGCCACGCGCCGAACGAACGCCACTAGGTCGTGGTCGCGGGCCAGCATGAAGGTGTTGATCATGATGCCGGCCTTCTGGCAGGCGTTTACTTCGGCGAACGTCTCGGCCACGATGTACGGATCGAGGCCGAAGGCATTCTTGTAGATGCGTCCATCTGGTCGTGTCAGGGCTGACGGTTTGCCGTCGGTCACCATGACGATCTGGCGCATGTCCTTCTTCTGGCGCTCGAGGATGCGACGTGCCAGCCGAAGCCCTTCCCGCGTGTTCGTATAGTACGGACCAACGCGCACACGGCCGAGTTGTTTCAGCGGAATTTCTTCGGCGGAGTCGTGAAAGAGGACGGCGTGGAGCGAGTCACCCGGGTACTGCGTGCGTATCAAGTGGGCCAGCGCCAGTGCGACCCTCTTGGCCGGGGTAAAGCGGTCCTCGCCGTAGAGAATCATGCTGTGACTGCAGTCGAGCATGATGACCGTTGCGCACGAACTCTGATACTCGCTTTGCGCCACCATGAGGTCGGCATACTCCACGCTGATGCCGCCGCCTTCCGCGCCGACGTTCTGGCCTGCCGCGTGCAGGCGCTGCACGGCGTTCAGGATGGTGCTGCTTGCGTCCAGGTTCACCGTGTCTCCGAATTCGTAGGGTTTGGGTGCTGAAATCGCCTCGATTCCGGTTGCGAGGTGGCTGGTGTCGTGGCGCCCGGCACTGCTGCGGCCGACCGAGCCCAAGAGATCCTTCAGTGCACGGTACCCGAGAAAGTCGAGCGCCTTGTCGGTGACCTCGAACGAGACAGGTCGAGCACTCTCGACGGTTGCGGCGTCGGCGCCGCGGCGACGCTGACGTTCTGGTTCCAGATCCGGCGCGCCCGTGATGAAACCCTCATCCATCATGCGGTCGATGATCTGTTCTACGAGATCCTCAAGTTGTTGCTGCGCCGCCTTCTGGTCGCCGTCGGCTGGGTCGCCCAGGAGCTTCTGCAACGCCTCCTCCGGGAGGACGCCACCGCTGAACAGCGCCTCCAGGATCGCGTCGTGCAGCGCCTGCATCGTGCGGTCCTCGCCGTCCGACACGGTATCGCTCCAGGGATCGCTGAAACCACTGGACAGCAGCATGTCGGAGAGCGTGGAGACCAGATCCTCCAGATCGATCTCGTCGAACAGGGTCGCCGTGTATTTGGTGTAGCGGTATTTCATAGCCGGTCGCCGGTCGCGTGCACCGGGTGTTGTGGCCGAGTGACCGGGTGTTGCGCGGTCACCAGCCGAGTGCCCTGCATCAGTTGTAATACTTCTTCCTGCCGTTTCCGGCTGGCATCGGCCTCTGTTGAGGGGGGTGTGCCTCCTGCATCGGCCTGCGGACGGGCGTTTCGGTAGCCTGATACCCGCGCTCTTCGCTGCGGCCGATCTTCTTGAGGGCGTACAGCCCCTCGAGGACGAAGTCCACTCCCGAGGCCAGGAGCGGTGGCGACGCGTCTGGTGGTACACCGGCGAGGTGGGCGAGTTCCACCAGGCCCTGCACCTCGCGAGCCGCCGCCACCACGTCTTCGGCCCCTGTCGAATCCGCCATCTGCAGACTGCCCCCCAGGTCGAACCATTCGACGACCTGCCGTGTCTCGAGGTGCGCAATGTAGGCGTCGGCAACGTTGGCAACAGCGGCGCGGATCAGTTCGCGTGCGATAGTCTCGGCGCCCTTGAGCTCGCCTTCGTACTCCATCTCGAACTTGCCGGTGATCGACGGGAGCGCCCCATAGATGTCGGTGACGCGAGGGACGACCGTCGATTCGCTGGCGGCCAGGGCACGCCGCTCGGCATTCGAGACGACGTTCTCGGTGACGGAAATCGGGAGTCGCTGGCTCACGCCTGACCGCTTGTCGATCCGTCGATCCTGGCGTGCCTGAAAGGCAATCTCTTCCACGACCTCCGTAACGAACGTTGGTATCTGGGTCGGCGGCGCGGCGCCGGGGCGCGCCACCCATGCCTCTTGGGCCGTGATGGTCATGCCTTCTGCTCGCGTGATCGGATAGTGCGTCCGAATCTCTGACCCGATACGGTCCTTGAGCGGCGTGATGATCTTGCCTCGTGCCGTGTAGTCCTCGGGATTCGCCGTGAACGCCACCAGCAGGTCGAGCGGCAACCGCACGGGGTAGCCCTTGATCTGGACGTCGCCCTCCTGAAGGATGTTGAACAGCCCGACCTGGATCTTGCCGGCGAGGTCAGGCAGTTCATTGATTGTGAAGATCCCGCGGTTGGCTCTCGGGAGCAGGCCGTAGTGCATGGTCAGTTCGCTCGAAAGCTGCAAACCGGACTTGGCCGCCTTGATCGGGTCGATATCACCGACCACGTCAGCGATGGTGACATCCGGTGTCGCGAGTTTCTCCACGTAGCGAGCATCGCGGTGCAGCCACGTAATAGGGGTCTGGTCGCCGTCGCTCGCGATGCGCATACGGCACGCGCTGCAGATCGGGGCGAGGGGGTCGTCATTGACTTCGCATCCAGGCATCACTGGAATCTCGTCGTCGAGCAGCGTGACCAGCGCGCGGAGGAGCCGCGTCTTTGCCTGGCCACGAAGGCCGAGAAGGATGAAGTTGTGCCTCGAGAGCAAGGCGTTGACCAGTTGTGGCACGACCGTGTCGTCGTAGCCGACGATGCCAGGAAAGAGTGTGTCGCCCGAGCGGAGCTTGGAGATCAGATTGTGCCGCACCTCGTCGTGGACGCTGCGGCGTGGCACGGTGCCGCGCTCGACGGCGTGCCGCAGCTGGCCGACCGTGGCGGCCTTGGAATTGGGCATGCTGCGATTCTACTTGGTGCTGGGGTACCGTAGACGCGACGTGTCGTTTTTTGTCCATTCTCGGCCGCGGGTGTTCGCACATCGAGGCGGTTCTGCGCTCGGGCCCGAGAACACGCTGGTTGCCTTCGATCGGGGCCTGGAGGCCGGTTCGGATGGTCTAGAGCTGGACGTGCATCTTTCGGCGGACAGCGTGGCGGTCGTGCATCACGACGCGACGCTCGAGCGCACCACCTCGGCATCCGGGCTTCTGGCAGCACGAACCGCGGACGAGCTGGCCAGGGTCGATGCGGGGTACCGTTTCTTCGACGGCAGCGGCCATCCTTTCCGGGGTCAGGGCATTGGCGTGCCGACCCTTCGTGAAGTGCTGCGCCGGTACTCGGAAACGTCGGTGATCATCGAAATGAAGGTGGACTCCGAGGAAATGGGGGAGGTCGTGGCGCGCGAAGTGCGTGTGGCCGGCGCGGTCGATCGTGTATGTGCGGCCGGCTACGGTGCGAGAAGCGTCGCGGCCGTTCGGGCGGCGTTGCCAGACATGGCCTGCAGCGCGTGTCGTCCAGAAGTGCGGGCGGCTGTGTACCGTGGGCTGGCCCGCTGGCCGCTCGGATCGGTGCGGTACGGCGGCTTTCAGGTACCAGAGCGGAGCGGATGGCTCAGGATCGTGTCGCCGCGGTTCATTCGGGCCGCGCACCAGGCCGCGCTTGGTGTCCAGGTCTGGACCGTGGACGACGAGCCCGACATGCGGCGCCTGCTTCAGTGGGGGGTCGATGGTTTGATCAGCGACCGCCCGGATCTGGCCGTTCGCGTGAGGGATGCGTGCTGCGCATGATCGTCGAGTGTTCGTGGCCTGTCTTGCCGCGAGCCATCGATCGCTTCTTCATCGAAAGGAGGTGTCCGCCACTGGCGCGACCGTGAAGCTGACTGCCGGCGCGCGATATTGCGGTTTCATCGACGGAATGTCGAATAGTACAGTCGAATAGTACAATAGCGGTTTGTACAGGCAACTCATGAGGATGCATGCGTAACACGGCCCCGAAGGATGCGGCGGCACTCGAAGAACTCGAAACGCGCGAATGGCTCGAGTCGCTCGATTACGTACTCCAGTCTGGCGGATCTGCTCGCGTGGGCCGGCTGCTCGGGTTGCTGGACGACCATGCGAGGCGCCGCGGCGTCACGCTGCCCTTCACGGCCAATACCCCGTACATCAACACCATCTCCGCGGCGGAGCAGCCCCCGTTCCCCGGCAGTCGAGAAGTCGAGCGGCGAATCAAGAGCCTCGTCCGGTGGAACGCCCTGGCGATGGTGGTCAGAGCCAACAAGCACGACGAGGGAATTGGCGGCCACATCTCGACGTACGCGTCGGCGGCGACCCTGTATGAAGTTGGACTGAATCATTTTTTCAAGGGCAAGGGCGATCATCACGACGGCGACATCATCTTCTTCCAGGGCCATGCGGCACCCGGTATCTACGCGCGAGCCTATCTCGAGGGTCGCATCGGCGTCGAACAGCTGGAGAATTTTCGTCGAGAGCTCCAGCCGGAGGGCGGCCTGTCGTCGTATCCGCACCCGTGGCTCATGCCGAGCTTCTGGGAGTTCCCGACCGTTTCCATGGGCCTCGGTCCGATCTGCGCCATTTATCAGGCCCGCTTCATGCGCTATCTCGAGGACCGGGGCCTGAAGGACCGATCAGACTCCAAGGTCTGGGCCTTCATTGGTGATGGCGAGACCGACGAGCCCGAGTCGCTGGGTGCCATTACGCTCGCGTCGCGGGAGCAGCTCGACAACCTGATCTTCGTGATCAACTGCAACCTGCAGCGCCTTGACGGGCCCGTGCGCGGCAACGGCCAGATCATCCAGGAACTGGAGGCGATCTTCCGCGGCGCGGGTTGGAACGTGATCAAAGTCATCTGGGGCAGCGAATGGGATCCACTGCTCGAGAAGGACACTGATGGTCTGCTCATCAAGCGGATGGGCGAGATCGTCGATGGCGAGTACCAGAAGTATGCCGTCGAGTCCGGCGCGTACCTTCGGCAGCACTTCTGGGGGGCCGATCCCCGGCTGCTCGACATGGTCAAGCACCTGTCCGACGAGCAGCTGAAGAAGCTGACGCTCGGCGGCCACGATCCGGTGAAAGTGTATGCGGCGTACAAGGCCGCGGTGGAGCACGTCGGTCAGCCCACCGTCATCCTGGCGCGGACGATCAAGGGCTACGGCATCGGTGAGGCGGGTGAAGGCCGGAACATCACCCACTCGCAGAAGAAACTGAACGAGGATGAGCTGCGGGCGTTTCGCACCCGTTTCGGCGTGCCGATCGGTGACGACGAAGTCGCCAAAGCGCCGTTCTATCGCCCGTCGGAGAACAGCCCCGAAATTACATACGTGCTCGAACGGCGCAAGCAACTCGGCGGCTTCGTGCCCAGCCGAGTCGTGCAGGAGAATCCGCTCGACACCAGTGCGTTAGCGGAGCTGTTCTCAGAGTTTCACGCGGGGAGCGACGGCCGAAAGGCGTCCACGACGATGGCTTTTGTCCGGATGTTGGCGAAGCTTCTCAAGGACAAGTCGGTCGGCAAGCTCATCGTACCGATTGTCCCGGATGAAGCGCGGACGTTCGGCATGGAGGCGCTCTTCAGGCAGGTCGGGATCTACTCTCACGTCGGCCAGTTGTATGAGCCGGTCGACAAGGACGTGCTCCTGTACTACAAAGAGGCGACAGCCGGTCAGATTCTCGAAGAGGGCATCACCGAGGCGGGGTCGATGTCATCGTTTATCGCGGCCGGCAGCGCCTACGCCACCCACGGCATCAACACCATCCCATTCTTCATCTACTACTCGATGTTCGGCATGCAGCGGATCGGCGACCTCGTGTGGGCTGCCGCCGACACGCGCACCCGTGGTTTCCTGCTCGGGGGCACTGCCGGTCGTACGACGCTCGCCGGCGAAGGTCTGCAGCACCAGGACGGGCACAGTCACTTGATTTCGCTGGCGGTGCCAAACCTGATCTCCTATGACCCGGCGTTCGCGTACGAAATCGCGGTCGTCATCGAGGAGGGGATCCGGCGGATGTACACCGAGGGCGAGAACGTCTTCTACTACATCACGGTGATGAACGAGCAGTACGAAATGCCACCCATGCCAGAGGGTTCACGCGAGGGTATCCTCAAGGGTTTGTACCGATTGCGCGCAGCCAAGAAGACGGCGGGGCAGTTGCGCGCGCAACTGCTCGGCAGTGGCGCGATTCTGAACGAGGTGATCCGGGCACAGCAGATGCTGGCGGAGCAGTATCAGGTGGCCGCCGACGTGTGGAGCGTGACGAGCTACCAAGAGCTCTACCGGAACGGCCACGCCGCCGAGCGCTGGAATCGGCTGCACCCCGGAGCAGCGCCCCGAGTGCCGTACGTCAGCCAGTGCCTCGGTGATGCGGAGGGGGTGTTCGTGGCCGCCTCTGACTACGTCAAGGCGTTACCAGACGCGATTGATCGCTGGCTACCCCGACCGCTCGTCTCGCTGGGCACCGACGGGTTCGGCCGCAGCGAGAACCGTAAGGCGCTTCGCGATTTCTTCGAGGTGGACGCCAAGTCCATCGTCGTGGCGGCACTGGGGGCGCTGGTCAAGGATGGCAAGCTGGACCCGGCGGTGGTGGTCAAGGCGATCGGGGATCTTGGAGTGGATCCCGAGCGCCAGAATCCGGCGAGTATGTAGCAGTGTCTGACCGGGGACGTCCCTGAGTCTCAGAGCCCAACATCAGAGAGCCTGCGAGGATCGATCGATTGGTGGAATTCACAGTCCCCGAACTTGGTGAGGGCGTTGCCGGCGGCGACGTGACCGGTGTCCTGGTCAACGTCGGCGACGTGATCGCTGTTGAGCAGCCAGTGCTGGAGCTGGAAACCGAGAAGGCGACGATCGAAGTACCGTCCTCGGTGGCCGGCCGGGTCACCGAGGTCAGGGTCTCGCTCGGTGACAAGATCAAGGTTGGCGCGGTCGTGCTGGTCGTCGAAGAGGGCCAGACGCCAGCGCCGGTCGAGGAGAAGGTCGACGAGAAGCAGGCCGCGCCTCCGTCGCCGACTCCCGAGCCACAGCCGGTCAAGGAACCACAGGGCTCGAAGGTCGTGTCAATGCCGGCGCGCCAGACTCCGGCGCCGTCGAAGCCCGCCACGATCGACCCGGCTGCGCCCAGGGCCGAGGGTGCTGCCGAGCGGCGGCCTCCTGGTCCTGCGGCGCCAGCATCCCCGAGCGTGCGACGGCTGGCCCGCGAGATCGGGATCGCCATCGACGATGTCCATGGCACGGGACCTGAGGGTCGCATTTCGGATGAAGACGTCAAGGCGCACGCGCGCCGTCTGCTGAGCGATCGTGGTGCGCCGGGCCGCGAGGCCCACCGTGGAGCGTCGCCGCTGCCTGACTTCGAGCGTTGGGGTCAGGTCGAGCGGCAGCCGATGAGCAACGTACGCCGCACGACAGCCGCGCGGCTCAGCCAGGCATGGAACACGATTCCGCACGTGACGCAGTTCGACAAGGCAGACATCACGGCGATGGAGGAGCTGCGCAAGAAGTACCGGGAGCAGGTACACGACGCGGGCGGAAATCTGACGGTTACCGCGATGCTCGTGAAGGTGATCGCCACGGCCGTGCGGCAGTTTCCGCAGTTCAACGCGTCGCTCGACCCAGAGGCTGAAGAGATCGTCTACAAGAAATACGTCCACGTTGGGGTCGCGGTCGACACCGAGCGCGGGTTGCTCGTGCCGGTCATACGCGATGCCGACCGCAAGAACATCACCCAGATTGCCATCGACGTGCACCAGGCGGCGGAACGGGCGCGGGCTCGCAAGCTGACCCTCGAGGACATGAGCGGAGGCAGCATCACGATCTCGAACCTGGGCGGGGTCGGCGGGACCTACTTCACACCAATCGTCAACTGGCCGGAAGTGGCAATCCTCGGTGTCTCACGGGGCATCATCGAGCCGGTGTGGCGTAACGGCGCATTCGAACCCCGTCAACTGCTTCCACTGTCGCTGTCCTACGATCACCGTGCCATCGACGGCGCCGACGCGATGCGCTTTCTGCGCTGGGTTGTCGAGGCGATCGAGCAGCCCTTTCTCCTGTCGCTGCTCGGCTGATGGCCGCCGTCACCACGCAGCTCGCAGTCCTCGGTGCAGGACCTGGCGGATACGCGGCCGCTTTCTATGCCGCCGACCTCGGTATGCAGGTCACGCTGATTGACGAGGAGCAGAACCCCGGCGGGGTGTGTCTGTATCGCGGGTGCATCCCGTCAAAGGCGCTGCTGCACGTGGCGAAGGTGGTTGACGAGGCGCGTCACGCGGGCGCGTGGGGGGTGGCCTTCGGCGACCCGACGATCGACCTCGTGAAACTCAGAACGTTCAAGCAGGGTGTGGTCGACAAACTGACCAGTGGAGTAGGTCAGGTGGCGAAGCTGCGGAAGGTGACGTTTCTGCAGGGACGAGCGACGCTGACCGGGCCGCGCTCCATGCGCGTCGCGGGCCCCGCTGGCCAGACCGACCTGCAGTTCGAACATTGCGTACTGGCCACGGGATCGTCGCCCACGAGGATCCCTGCCTTCGCCATCGATAGTCCCCGGATGCTGGATTCGACGTTGGCGCTGGAACTGCCCGATGTGCCCGCGTCGTTGCTCGTGGTCGGTGGAGGCTACATCGGACTCGAACTCGGTACCGTGTACGCCGCGCTCGGGAGCCGCGTGTCGGTGGTGGAGATGACTGCTGGTCTCCTGCCTGGCGCCGATCGCGATCTCGTCAGGCCTCTGCACAAGCGCCTCGAAAAGGTGTTTGGCTCGATATGGCTGAACACGAAGGTTGTCAAGGTCTCTGACGAGAAGAGCGGCATCCGAGTCACGTTCGAAGGGGGGCCGGAACCGCAGATGTTCGATCGGGTGCTCGTCGCCGTGGGGCGCAGCCCGAACTCGAAGATACCCGGTCTCGAGAGCACCGCCGTTACCGTCGATCGACGAGGCTTCGTCGAGACCGACAGCCAAAGGCGCACCTCCGAGCCGTCGATCTTCGCGATTGGCGACGTTGCTGGGGAGCCGATGCTGGCCCACAAGGCCTCGCACGAAGGGCGGGTGGCCATCGATGCCATCGCGGGTCACAGGGCGGTGTTCGAGCCTCAGGCCATCCCGGCCGTTGTCTTCACCGACCCGGAGATCGCCTGGTGCGGATTGACTGAGGCCGAGGCGCAAGAGCGGGGCCTCGACGTGACCGTGTCGAAGTTCCCCTGGGCGGCATCTGGCCGGGCGATCACCATCGACCGACCGGAAGGCTTGACCAAACTCGTGCTCGATCCGACGTCGGGTCGCATCCTGGGTGTGGGCCTCGTGGGTGCTGGCGCCGGCGAGCTGATCGCCGAGGGGGTGCTGGCGGTCGAGATGGGAGCCAGCGCCGAGGACCTCAGCCTGACCATCCATCCCCATCCCACATTGTCCGAGACGCTCATGGAAAGCGCCGAGGTGTTCTTCGGACAGAGCACACACGTCTACAAACCGAGACGCAAGTAAGGTTACACTTATAACGGGAGTGACCATGATCAGACACCTTCGTATCGCAATAGCAGTGTGGACCCTCGTAGCAAGTGCGGTTGTATTTCACGCGTCGGTCGGCGCACAGGGCAAGTCCGTCGCCGACGGTGTGTACTCGGATGCCCAGGCCGAGCGTGGCTCGACGATGTATGCGGAGCAATGCGCCTCGTGCCACGGCGAAGACAAGTCAGGTGTCGCGGATCTCTTTCCACCCTTGGCGGGCGAGGCTTTCGTGAAGAATTGGGAGGGCAAACCCCTTGCCGAACTCTTCGACAAGATCGGCACGACGATGCCGGCACTGGACCCCGGTTCACTCAAGCCCGAAGAGACAGCGGACCTCGTGGCTGATATCTTGAGCGCCTCGAAATTCCCAGCCGGCGGCGCCGATCTGGCGACGAGCGCCGACGCACTACAGCAGATTCAGTTCGTCGCACCCAACCCCTAGCGGCAGCGCGGCGGTGCTCCTGTCGATGTCATCGGAGAAGTGTGGATGGAAGTCATTCCAGTAAGGCTCGCGCCTGGCGGGTTCGGGGCGACGTCACGGCGGGACATGTGGTGGACAACCCCCTTGGCCGTTTTCGTCGGGTTGTCGGCGTTTGTGGTGTATTCGACCTGGGCGGCCTTCCAGAACGCACATTACACCTTCGGTCCGTATCTCTCGCCCTTCTACGCGCCCGAGCTGTTTGGCGATTCCCCGCACGCGTGGTTCGGACCGAAGCCAGCCTGGATTCCCGCGTGGGTACCGTTCTCCCCGGCGCTTCTCATCCTGCCGTTTCCGGCCCTCTTTCGCTTCACGTGCTACTACTACCGAGGGGCGTACTACAAATCGTTCTGGGGCGATCCACCAGCGTGTGCCGTCGGCGAGCCTCGCTCCAAGTACCTGGGCGAGCATTCGTTTCCGTTGATCCTTCAGAACGTGCATCGCTATTTCATGTGGATCGCGGTGATATTCCTGTTTCTGCTGTCGTACGACGTATGGCTTGCGCTGTGGTTTACCGACCCGGCGACGGGCACGACGAGCTTCGGCGTCGGCCTCGGAACGGTGGTACTGGCCGTCAACGTCGTCCTGCTGAGCTGCTACACGCTCGGCTGCCACGTGATGCGGCATTTCGTGGGGGGATCCTACGACGAGGTGTCGAAGCATCCCGTGTGTGACCGGGCCTATTCGTGTTCGAGCGCCCTCAACTACAAGCATCAGCTCTTTGCCTGGCTCAGCCTCTGTTCGGTGGGCTTTTCGGATATCTACATCCGTCTGTGTTCCATGGGGATCTGGACCGACCTGAGGCTGCTCTGATGCCCCACGCGATTTACACATACGACGTTCTCATCATCGGGGCCGGCGGCGCCGGCATGCGTGCGGCCATCGAGGCGGCTAGTGCTGGTGTGTCGGTGGGTCTTATCTGCAAGTCGTTGCTGGGTAAGGCACACACGGTCATGGCCGAGGGCGGCATGGCGGCCGCGATGGGGCACAACGACGACCGCGACAACTGGCGCGTGCATTTCGCCGACACGATGCGCGGCGGACAATACGTGAACAACTGGCGTATGGCCGAAATCCATGCCAAGGAGGCGCCGGACCGCGTCCGCGAACTCGAGGCGTGGGGAGCGGTGTTCGACCGGACCAAGGACGGCCGGATCAATCAGCGAAATTTCGGCGGCCATCGCTATCCCCGCCTCGCGCATGTCGGCGATCGGACCGGTCTGGAACTGATTCGCGCGCTCCAGGACCACACGATTTACCTCGGCGTCGAGGTGCACATGGAGCACACCGTCGTGGACATCGTGCTCGACCAGGGGCGTGCCGCCGGCGTGCTGGCGTACGACCGCCAACGCGGCGCGTTTCATGTGTTCCACGCCAAGGCGACTATCTTGGCCACTGGAGGTGTCGGGCGTGCGTTCCAGGTGACGAGCAATAGCTGGGAAGGCACCGGCGACGGGCATGCGCTGGCGTATCGTGCCGGAGCGGAACTGATCGATATGGAGTTCGTGCAGTTTCACCCAACCGGGATGGTGTGGCCTCCAAGCGTCAAGGGTATTCTCGTCACGGAGGGCGTGCGCGGCGAAGGCGGCATTCTCAAGAACAACGAAGGCCGCCGCTTCATGTTCGACGACATCCCCGACAACTACAAGCCGCAGACGGCGTCCGATCCAGAGGAGGGCTGGCGATACACCCAGGGTGACAAGACTGCGCGGCGCCCGCCAGAACTGCTGACCCGCGATCACGTGGCGCGCTGCATCAACCGCGAAGTCAAGGCCGGCCGCGGCTCGCCGCACGGTGGTGTGTATCTGGATATCGCCTGGATCAAAGAGAAGCTGTCCAACGGCGAGGAGCACATCAAGCGAAAGCTTCCGAGCATGTATCACCAGTTCAGGCAACTGGCGGATCTGGACATCACCAAGGAGGCGATGGAAGTCGGCCCGACGACGCACTACATCATGGGCGGTATTCGGGTAGACGCGGATTCGCAGATGTCGACCGTGCCGGGACTGTTCGCGGCGGGCGAGTGCGCCTCGGGGATCAACGGCGCGAACCGACTGGGCGGCAATTCGTTGTCCGACCTGATCGTGTTCGGCAAGCGGGCCGGCGAGTACGCGGCGGCCTTCGCGCGCGAGCATGGCCAGCCCGCCATGGACGAGTCCGCGCTGGCGCGGATTGAAGCCATGGCCCTCCAGCCGTTCGAACGGGCCGGCTCCGGTGAGAATCCCTATAAGGTCCAAGAGGACTTGCAGGGGTCGATGCAGGCGCTCGTGGGGATCGTTCGAACTGAATCCGAGATGCAGGAGGCGCTCGAGCGGCTGGTGGGGTACAAGGAACGTGCCTCGCGTGTCGGTGTCAGCGGCCATCGTGAATATCACGCCGGTTGGCACACGGCCCTGGATCTTCGCAATCTGCTGACGGTGGCCGAAGCCATTGCGCGGTCGGCGGTCGAACGGAAGGAGAGCCGCGGTGGTCATTTCCGTGAGGACTATCCAGACAAGGTGGCCGAGTTCGGGTCGATCAACGTGATGGTCAAGCAGGCAGGCGACTCCATGCAGGTATCGCGGGTGCCGATCGCGCCGATGCCCGATGAACTCAAGCAGGTAATCGAGGAGCAGAAATCGTGATCTCCGAGGCCACGTTCAGGGTCTGGCGCACGCATCCCGAGGGTGACGGCACCTTGCAGACATTTCACACGAAGGTGTCGGAAGGGATGGTCGTGCTCGACGTCGTGCACCGAATTCAAGCCGAGCAGGCACCGGATCTCGCGGTGCGTTGGAACTGCAAGGCCGGGAAGTGCGGTTCGTGCTCGGCTGAAATCAACGGGAATCCCCGGCTGATGTGCATGACTCGGCTCAGCGAGTTGAATCTGATAGAGCCCGTCACCGTCGAGCCGATGCGTACGTTTCCACCGATCAAGGATCTGGTCACCGACGTGTCGTGGAACTTTCGCGTCAAGAAGGGGATCCAGAAGTTCACGCCGAGACCTGCGGATGCCGCCGACGGCACCTGGCGAATGGCGCAGCGCGACATCGACCGCGTGCAGGAGTTCCGCAAGTGCATCGAGTGCTTCTTGTGTCAGGACGTGTGTCATGTGCTGCGCGAGCACAACAAGCACGATGAATTCATCGGTCCGCGTTTTCTGGTCTACGCGGCCGCGCTCGAGATGCATCCACTCGATACCGCGGATCGCATTCCTGCGCTGAAGGAAGACAAGGGCATCGGCTACTGCAATATCACGAAGTGCTGCACGAACGTCTGCCCCGAGCACATTCACATCACTGACAACGCGATCATTCCGCTCAAGGAGCGTGTCGTCACCCGCTACTACGATCCGGTGACGAAGTTGCTGCAGATGTTCAAGTAAGCTCAGCGCTTGGCGACGCACGGCGCGCACGCCGAAGCCCGCGCTCTACGTGTTTCGTGACCGCGACGCGCGGTCAAAGCCTGCGCTCTACGGACAGCCGATCTGCAGGCCGAGACCTGCGCTCCACCCGGGGTGCCTACGGGCGGCTGAGCACGGCGTTGGCCTGCTCATGCGCGTGATATGAACTGCGCACGAGTGGACCGGACTCGACGTGCGCGAAGCCCTTCTCGAGCGCGATCGCCTTCAGATGTGCGAACTCATCCGGGTGCCAGTAGCGAACCATCGGCGCGTGTGTCGGCGTGGGACGGAGATACTGGCCGATCGTGAGAATCGAGGTGCCGACCGCGCGGAGGTCGTCGAAGACCGTGACAACTTCTTCGAACTCTTCGCCCATGCCGACCATGATGCCCGTCTTGGTTGGAGTCGTCGGCCTGTAGACACGGGCGCGGTCGAGCAGTTCGAGCGATCGTGGGTAGCGACCACCAGACCGCGCCATGCGATACAGCCGTGGGACCGTCTCGATATTGTGGTTGAGCACGTCCGGGCCCGCGTCGAGCACGACCCGTAACGACGATTCAATCCCCTGGAAGTCAGGGATCAGGACCTCGATCCGGCAATCAGGGACGAACGCTCGCGTGTGTCGGATCGTGTCGGCGAAGATCGAGGCTCCGCCGTCGGCCAGGTCGTCTCGATCGACCGAGGTGATCACCGCGTGCCGGAGCCCCATCGTGCGAATGGCGTTGGCAACTCGGGCCGGTTCACCGAGGTCGAGCTCGTTCGGCCGACCGTGCGTCACGGCGCAGTAGGCGCAGGCGCGCGTGCACACCTCACCCAGGATCATGAAGGTGGCCGTCCCGTGATTCCAGCACTCACCGATGTTGGGGCAGCGAGCCTCCTCGCACACCGTGTGGAGCTTGAGTTCCTGCATCAACCCCTTGAGACGCAGATAGGACTCTGAGCCTGGTGCGCGGACCTTGAGCCATGCAGGCTTCGGTTCGCGGGTTCGCAGCAGCTGGAGAGGCGCCTCGACGGACATGTATCCATTATCCCGTATCGGCACGATGGCAAGGACGCCCACCGCAACGGGGAAGGCGGCGCCCTGTCGCATCGGGCTGTACTGGCTGAAGAACTCTATCGTCTTGCTGCTGGTGCGCCGGATGCCGGCTTGAAGCCCACGCATCGGTCCGAATCGATACTCCAGGCCGATCTGCGCGCCGGAGTCGAGGCCGAAGAAAGGTGCCTGCCGCAGACGTCGTGAACTCGATCGTCACCGGGTCGGTGCCCCGCGGAATCTCCTTCGAGACCTTGAACCGCTTGATCGCAAGACGATGTGGACCGTCGGCCAGCCGGTCTACGAGCGCCGCAACCAAGACAGTGACCTCAAGGAATCGAGAGGACTGCATCTGAGCGATCCGGTTGGTCTCAAGAAACCCAGCAAGGACTGTGCCTGTAGGCCTTGACGCCGGGCTTTGAAGAAATCGGCCGATGCACGTGCCACGTGCCGGAGGCCGTAGCCTCGCTGGGCACCGCGGCGACGGCGTCGTCATGCGTGACGCAAGGCATGCTGAATCCTCACGTATCCACGGGTCTTGCCGGGTTGAGTTCGGGTCTGGGCTCGCGTCAACCCTCGGGTTATACTGGCCCACCAACAGCACCTCGGCCGGCGGGGTTCAGGAGACGTCGGGTGACGTTCATCATCTGCGAACCGTGTATCGGGACCAAGGACAGCGCCTGCGTTGATGTATGTCCCGTTGACTGCATTCATCCGCGTAAGGACGAAGCAGCCTATGATACGAGCGAGATGCTCTACATTCACCCCGACGAGTGCATCGACTGCGGCGCCTGCGTGCCGGCGTGCCCTGTCGAGGCGATCTTCGCGCTCGACGAAACACCGGAGAAGTGGACGAGTTTCATTCCGTTGAACGCCCAATACTACGAGAAGAAATAGTCTGACGTTGGCCGTCAACCCGTAACTACTGGAGTCGCCTCATGCCAGTCACTCGTGGCGTCGCGCTTTCTCTCGTGGCCTTGGTCGTACTGTTCACACTTGGCCCGCGCGCGGCCGGCCAGGTCGCCTCGGATCCCGCGGCACAGATTCAGGCTGCCGCCGAGTACTTCGAGTCGGCGTCCTACGACGAGGCGATGGTTTCGTATGACCTGGCGATTCAGGGCGGCGACCCTGCGCTCGTGTCCCGCGCGCGAAAGGGGAAGATTCGCACGGCGCTTCGTATTGCGGAGTTCGATCTCGCGCTCGCTGAGGCAGAGGCGTTGAATGCCGATCCGACGGCTGATGCCGAGTCGCAGACATTGCTGGGCGACGCCCTCTGGGCAAGCGGCCTCTTCGATGAGGCCGATGCCGCATACCGATCCAGCCTTTCCGTCGCGCCGGAGTCCTCACGCGCGAAGTTCGGTCTGGCACGCTCGCTTGCCACGCGCAATCGACTGGACGACGCGCTCGCCGAGTCGTTGGCGGCGGCGGCGCTCGCCCCCCAGGATGCGGAGATACATGCGCTCGTTGGCCTGGTGCACGAGCGACTCGGTCAGTTCGAAGAAGCCGCTGACGCGTACGATCGCTTTATCGCACTGCTGCCGACGACAGAGACGAGCTCGATGGCCACGATCTCGCAGAGCAAGGTCCGGCTGTTGCGGAGCTTCAAAGGAAGAATCCCGCTCGAGGTTAGCGAGGCCGACCAGGCGCGCGTGCATCGGGTCCCGTTCCGGATGGCGAACAGGAAGATTGTGGTCCGCGGGCGTGTCAATCGTACCCCGGTGGAGTTCGTGCTCGATACCGGCTCTGAGCGGACCGGAATATCGGATGCGACCGCTCGTCGCGCACGTGTTGCGACGGTCACCGCGACACTTAGCGCCGGTGTCGGTCAGGCCAGGTTGAATCGGCTCGAACTCGGACGGGTCGACACGCTCGAAGTGGGGTCGCTGCGGATTCGCAACGTTCCCGTGGCCATTCGAGGCGACGCTCGAAACGGGCTCCCGCGGTGGCAGAGCGAAAGCTTCTCTCCGCTCTCGCTGGGCTATTCGCTCGTGGTCGACTACGAGCGGCGCGAGGTGCTCATGTCTCGGGCTCTTCCGAATGGGCCGGCCGACATTCGCCTCCCAATGCGCATGAACCGTTTGCCGCTCGTCAGGGGGGTGCTCAACTCCACGCATCCGGCCTACTTCGTGGTTGATACGGGGGGAGAGCTCATCTCCATCAGCGCCGACACCGCGCTGTCGCTGGCCATGCCACCAACGCGCCGGATTCCCCTGCGCGTATTCGGCATGTCTGGCCTGGACGAGAACGCGTTCCTTCTGCCGGGCGTGGACCTCGACTTCGACGACATCGAGTATCGCAAGGTCGGTCTCGCGGTGCTCAACCTGCGCGCGCCGAGCATTCTTCTCGGGTTTCAGCTCGGTGGCATCGTCGGCCACAGCTTCCTGTCCGAATACCGCGTGTCGATGGACGTGGGGCGAAGTGAACTGCGACTGGAACACGTAGACGCGGCTGTCAGCCGATAACCTCGCCACCGCCTCGCGGATGTCGTGCGGGGGGCACAGCCCCCCACCCGTTAGAAATCGTACCCGATCCAGACGGCGAACTGCGGCTTGCGGAACCACGCGCTGCCGCTGCTGGCGCCGTCTCGGACCGCCTCGGCGTTGAACCGCAGGTCTTCCCAATGTTTGTTCAGGAGCGTTCGCCACGCCCAGTCGAAGTGGATCGGGAAGCCAATCGCGAAGGTTTCCAGACCGATGCCGTATGAGGCTCGCGCGTCGACAAGACGGAAGCCCTCTACCTGCTGCGGTGCACCGAAGATCGGAGTCTCGCCGACGAAGCCGATAAGTGGCGAGTACGCCTCGGCTTTCCTCGAGAACCATGTGAATGGTTGGCCGTCGAACCGGCCGCCCCCCAGGTTCGCGAAGGCTACCCCCCGGATTCCACCGAGGACGCCCACGGGGGTGAGCATGGCCTCAATGAACGGGAACCGGAGTTCAGCGTTCAGGAAGGCCACTTCGGAACCAATGAACTCGAGATAGCGATATCCGCGCATCTCTGAGTTCCCGCCGAAGTACATGAAGTCCGGCGCGTCGCCCCAGCTCTTGAAGCCTCGAGCGCGCGTAGCGAGGAGCCCGGACCCGCCGAGGCGCTTGTAGTGCCGCAGGTCGACATCGAATGTCTGTCGCCCGAGTGTGTTGCCGATCGCCGGAGAGACTTCGTAGGACAGCCGCATCGTGTTGCCGGACAACGGGCCGAACTCGCGGAACACCGTGGTTTCCTGGACGAAGTTCACGCCGATCGGCACGTAGACGCCAGATCGCAAGAGTTGCTGGCCGAATTGCTGCTGCTGGAACTCCTCGGAGACACTTTGCAGGGACGGGTCGTTGAACGACTCGCTGTACTGGAGCACCCCGCCCACCAGCTCGATCCGGCGGTAGCGATTGAGCGGCCAGATCCCGAATACGCTTCCACCCCGGATCGTGCGCGTCGCCACGGCCAGATCGCGACTGATGAAGTTCGAGAGGGACGGATCGTAGAAGACCCCCTCGGCCTGCCCATAGAAGAACTGGGTCTGCGAGTAGGCCTGCACCGCATAGTTGAAGCGCCGGGCGAGGTTCAGATACGAGAACGACAGCGTCCGGTACTGCGAAATCGACGCGGCATACATGCTGAACGTCTTGTCGCCAAGCACGTCGCTGAACGAGATCGCCGAGCCGCCGAAGATGTCGCCACTGCTCGTCACGCCAAGATTGACAGGTGGTCGACCGTCGAGGAACATCTTCTCGAACGTCCCCTTGCGCCGCGTATTGTCGGCCACGAGCGTGTGCGAGAGCGGCGCCTGGAAGTCGATGATGGGGCCTGGCGCGCCGAAGTCGTCGCTGGACGCGGTCACGATCGGGTCGCGTCTGTCGAGAGTGTGGAGTTCGTACTCACCCTTGTAGTAGCCGACGAAGGCGATGGTGGGCTCGGCATTTCCACGATTGAGGACAATCGCCGACGTGTTGCCGCCGAGCGCGTCGGTGTACTGGAGCAGTTGCCCGGTCTTGAGACTGAGAGTCCAGATGTTGTAAATCGCGCCGTTCCGCGCGTCCTCGGGTGTGATTGGCTGGTTCGGATCGGTAGCGGTCGAGGAGAACACCAGAGTGTCGGCGTCCAGGAACTGCGCCGCGGAGTCGTCGTGGGTGCCAAATGTAATCTGCGTCTTCTGTCCCGTGGCGAGATCGACTCGGAAGAGCTTCTCGCTCCCACTCACGCGGGCGACGTAGATGATCGACTGCCCGTCGGGTGCCCATGTCGGCCCTGAATCGGCGAAATCGTCGTTCGTGACGTTGATCACCTCACGCGTTGTGAGGTCGACGACAAAGATGTCGCCAATCCCATTCTGCAGTGCCGCGAAGGCCACTGTGCCGCCGTCTGGAGAAATGTCAGGCGACTCCGGATCGTCGACCGTACTCATTTCGAGCCGCTGCTCGATACCTCCGTCGAGCACGTTCTGCAGGATCAGCGTACGCGATTTCTCGGCCCTGACGAAGTAGCCAATCTGGTCCCCGGACGGCGACCACGAGAGCCAGGGCACCATGTTGAACCGCATGCCAGGTGTGACGATGAACTCGAATCCGAGACTGTGGTCGAAGCCGCTGGTCAGGTTGCGGATGACCGCTCCGTCCTTGGCTGACATGAGCACGATATCCAGTTCGCGATCCCGCTGATTGCCGGTGACCATGGCAATGAGATCGCCAGAGGGCGACGGTTCGATCGAAAGTGATCCGACAAATCGAGACCGCTCCTGGTTGGGCGCGAGGTTACGTCCATAGTCGGCCGGTCGCTCCTTGTCGCGAAACGCCTTGAAGCGATCCTTTAGATACTTGTCGAACTCGAGGTCGAAATCCTCCGGGGTCAGCTCGAACGCCTCCATGTACGCGTCCTCGCCTCCCCCGATGACCGATCTTCGGAGAGAGAACAAGTACTGGCGGATGCCTTCCTTGCCCCAGCGGGACTCGATGAATTCGAACGCCGCGTGCCCAAGGTTGTAGACCATGCGGACATTCCCGACCGCCGAGTAGCCCTGCATCTCGGTCATCTTCGGGACGATGTCGGCGACCGCGGCGTCCCTGACCGTCATCAGGTCGATCGGACGCCAGGCGCCGGTCATGTAGTCGGAGAGGCCCTCATTCACCCACAGCGGCACAGATCGCCTGATCAGCGAGGTCGGGATGATGTCGAATTCGAATTGGTGGGTCAGCTCGTGTACCACCAGGCGGTACAGGAGGTCGGGTGGACTGTCGAGCGGCATCACGATCCGATACCGCGTCGGCTCGGCGAACGCGCCGACGCCCTCCTGCGCCGCGCCAGGGATCACGTTCTGCTGCTGGAACTCCGAACTCGTCTCGAACAGAATCAGCTGCACTTTGAACGCGAGGTCGTACTTCAGCTCCGCGCTGATGTGCTGGTACGCGCTCTCGGCGTAGCCGGCCACCCGCTCGAGGTGTGGCTCGATCTCCGGGTAGTAGTAGATCTCGAAGTGCTCTGTCGTGTAGATCTGCCACTGGAAGTTGTCGTAGCGGACCTGATTCTTGCCGAAGTAAGGGATGTACGGCGTCTGCCCCACGGCGTGGACCGGGCCCAGCATGAGGGCCGCAACGAAGGCAAGCGCGGCGATCCGAATGGCCCCGCGGCAAGGACGGTTGCTCATGGACTTCTCCTCAGCAGGGTCTCGTGGACCGTAGTCACAGCGACGTGTGGCCCGATCTTACCGCCGACCCACCGACGGCCGCAAAGGCCAAGCTGGCGCGGCCCGGGTGCTTCGCCACTATATCCGACGGCTGCAGCAAGGTGCGTACCGACGCGTTTGGCTCGAACGGCTGAGGAATGAGGACCTGGCCGACCCTGGCCTCGTCAGTTCCAGCGTCCTCTCTTTCGTGCAACAGTGCCCTCGTGGGGTGATAATGGACGTGCCTATGGACACACAACCCCCTGCGCCACCCCTTCCGGATGATGCGCCTCGGGACTCGACATCTGAGTCGTCCGGGCCCGCCACCGAAGGGTCTCGGCTGAGCCAGACGCAGAAGGCCTGGCTAGGCATGGCCGCCGTCGGGGTTGCGCTCGTGCTGCTGACGCTGATGCCGCAGCCCGAACTGTTCGACCCGCACGCGCCACCGCCAGCCGCCGATGCAGCAGAAGGCGACGAACTGGGCGACGACGCGGCCAGCGGCCAGCCCGCCCCGCTGAACTTCACCTTGAAGGACATGAACGGCATTGACGTCAAGTTGGAGTCGTTCAAGGGCAAGGTCATCGTGCTCAATTTCTGGGCGACGTGGTGCGGGCCGTGCCGGGTCGAGATTCCGTACCTGATCGAGCTACAGCGACAGTACGTTGACGACGTGGTGATTCTTGGGGTGTCGGTTGACGACCCGATAGAGAAACTCAGGCCGTACGCGGCCGAGATGAAGATCAACTACCCACTGCTAGTGGGCAACGGGCGCCAGGACTTTCAGGATGCGTATGGCCCGTTCTGGGGTATACCGGTGACGGTGTTCATCACACGCGACGGACTGATTCAGAAGAAGCACTCCGGAATCGCGTCGAAGGAGCAGTTCGAACACGAGATCACTGCACTGCTGTAGTATGATCGCGCTATGTTGAAGGGGTTCACGAACGGTCGTCTCGCCTGCGGCTGTCAGTTTTCCTTCCGCGAGGGCGTCGAAGGCAGCCCGGTGACCGTCGTGATCGAGGTCAAAGGCGCCCACTGTGCGATGTCGATGCACGTGCGCGACCTGCCTGTCTACGATTTTCGCGAGGCCCTTCGACCGCCAACCCGTTTTCTCTCGATCGAAGAGGAAGAGTACGAGGAAGAAGGTTAGCCCGCTCGGCACTTGATCGCTGGTTGACGTTCAGATCTCAGGGCGCCCCTCGGGGCGCCTTTTTTCGTACGTCGGTCCACTCGGCGGCTTCACGACGTCTGGCCGCGCTCGCGCGGACTCACTCGAACCGTACTCGAATTTCCGCCACCAGCGGCACGTGATCGGAAGCGATCAACGAGAGCCTCGTTCTCGGCAGCTCGAGCTTCATCACTTCCACCTGTCCCTCGTAGTAGATGTGATCCAGGTGTACCACGGGGAAGACGCCGGGATAGGTGCGGCGCCGCCGCAGGTGCGTCCTCAGGTCGATGCTTTCCAGGCGTTCGCTCAGTATCTCGGTGGCGAGTCCGCGCATCCACTCGTTGAAGTCGCCGAGGACGATCTTGGGCTGCCCGATTTTCCGGTCCGTGACGATCTTGCCGAGCCGGTCGGCCTGATATCGCCGTTCGAGAATGGCGGTGCCGAGGTGCACATTGTATAGGTGCAACCTGTCGTCACCAATAGCGAGATCGACCCGCTGGCAGCAGCGCGGCTCGCAGGTCTTCCACGAGAGGTCATGCTGCGCATGATGAACGATGGGCAGACGGCTGAGTACCACGTTGCCGAACAGCGACTTTCGCCAGCGTTGGGTCGGCGCCATGACCCAGCCCATGCCGAGCTGCGCGCCCAGTTCCTCGGCCTGTCCGGCCCCCTTGGGCCCTGCGCCGATCACTTCCTGCAGCGCGACGACGTCGGCATCGATACTGCGGATGACGCTGGCGATGCGGCTCGGATTCGTACGGCCGTCGAGTCCCAGACACCGGTGGATGTTGTAGGTCGCGACGCGCAGGGTACGCCAGTGGCCGTCGGAGGTCATGCCGGTGGCTGTATCATAGGCACATCGTGTCGAAACTGAAGAGCGAGTTCGAGTTGACGTGTCCCTGCTGCCGGTCGACGCTCGTGATCGACAGCAATCTCGGGCGGATCGTGTCGTGCCGTGAGCCGGAGCGAAGCGACAAGCCGGAGCTTGACGAGGCCGCTCGCATCCTGGCTGCCGAGGACGCCCGTCGCGAGACGCTGTTTCAGCAGTCGGTGGAGGCCGAAAAGGGGCGAGACGATGCGTTGGCCCGTCGCTTCGACGAGGCGCTCCAGCAGGCCACCAAGGAGCCGGTGACACGGCCGACCAGGGATTTCGATCTCGACTAGCCCCGTCACCCTCGTCGGGCGAACTCCGCTGGCAGTGGTGTCCACCGCTCTCGGCCGGTATAGTACTTCCACGGCTTGTAGCCGTGCGCCTTTCGAAACTCCCGATAGCGCCGGCGTAGTCGGTCGGCACGCTGGTCAGACGATGCGATGTGCCGGTGTGGCCAGTCGCGGAGCATCTGCTCGAGCTTCCACAGATTTCGCGCACCGAGGCGCCAGTCGTACGCACCCAGGACGCGCAGATCGACGACCGCATACCCTTTGATGCGACCGGTGAAATCGATGTATCCCTCGAAATAACTCCACGCGAGTGCGCGTGGCGTCGCAAACACGGGTTTTCGTCCGTGGAGCCCAGGGTCGCGCGAGCGCGCCACCGATCCCCAGCCGTGCGCGCCCCGATACACGAAAATCACGTGGTCGAGCAGGTCGACTGATTCGAAGCTCAGGACGAGCGGTGGGTAGCCGTGCTGCTCGAGAATCACGGCGGCCGAGACCGCTGCTTCCAGGCAGTGCGCCGTGCCCTCTCGCACGACGCCACGAAAGCCACGGAGGGTCTCGCCATCGCGTTCGGTGTTGTACGGCAACGCGTTCAGCCAACGCTGGACGGCCGCCGGCGTGCGCAAGCGCGCCACGAGTTGCCGTTCCCTGGGGCTCAGCCGCAGGTGCGGCGGCTCCACCCGATCAGTTCGGGGGAGCGGGTGTGGCTTTGAGGTCGGCAACGAGTTCGGCCGGCGACCACGTGTTGCCGGAGTGGGCCTTGACGAGACGACCATCGGGATCGATGACCGCCGTCCTGAGGTTGTGCACCAGGGCGACACCGGTGTCGTCAGGCTCGGCGATGACGCCGAAGCGTTTCGCAAAGGCGAACACGTCCTCGGGCGCACCGGTGGCGAAGTGCCAACGTGCTGGGTTGGCGCCGAGCGTCTTCGCGTGCTGCGCAAGCACTGCGGGCGTGTCGAACTCGGGGTCCAGAGTCACCGAGACGAGTTGGACATCGGCCAGATCTGGATCGCCTTCGATGGTCGACTGCACCTGTGCGAACTGCTTGTCCATCAGCGGGCAAAAGTCCGGAATGGGACACCGAGTGTAGATGAATGTGAGCGCTACCCGGTGGCCGCGCAGCGACTGCATCGGCAGGGGCTCCCCCGCCTCATCGACGAGCGCGTGCTCCGGAAGAACGTCGCCTTCTTTGAGCATGTCGGCGTCGGTGAGCACCGGACCCGCCCCTGGCGTCGCGATGGGCTCGTGGCCGGTCGTCGTGAGGGTCGTCAGGTATGCCTCGACCTCCTCGACAATCAGCGTGGCGGTGACCAGGTCACCCGGCGTCTTGCCCTCGAGAAGCGAGGGGTCTTGCACCTTGTAGGGCATGACCATTGCGGGCATGAAGCCTTCGATATCTTCGTGGTCGACGACGACTTCCTTTCGGGCCGGATCGAAGCTGAGGATCTGTCCACGGACCTCATATTCTCGGGGTTCTGGCGCGCGATCGCACGCGGCAGCCGCCGCGACAACCGCCAAGACGATACCGCTCAACCGTCGCATGTGCTTAACTCTATCAAATGCTGAGGGTCGGCACCTCCGGCTACAACTATCCCGAGTGGAAGGGCATGTTCTATCCCGAGGCGCTCTCGGCCGCCAAGATGTTGCCCTACTACGCCGAGCGCTTCTCGACGGTCGAGATCAACTACACGTTCTACCGGGCCCCGACCGCGAAGATTCTCCAGGGCTGGGATCGCTCGACGCCCGATGAATTCCGACTCACCCTCAAAGCGCCAAAGCGAATCACACACGACGCCAGGCTCAAGGATTGCGCGGACGACGTCCGCCGGTTTGTCGATACCGCATCGACACTTGGTCCGAAGCTGGGTGTGCTGCTCTTTCAACTGCCGCCGTATCTGAAGAAGGACGTCGCTCGTTTCGATGCGTTTCTCGAGGCGGTCTCGCCGGGGGTGCGCGCCGCATTCGAGTTCAGACACGTCTCGTGGCTGGATGACGAGATCTACGCTCGGCTACGGGCGCGCAACCTGGCGCTCTGCGTCGCCGACAGCGAGAAGCTGTCGACACCCATCGAGATCACGGCCGACTACGGGTACTTCCGGTTGCGTGACGAGGGGTACACCCCAGCCGATCTGGATCGGTGGGCGGCGGTGATCAGAGAACGGACGACCAGATGCCGAGATGTCTTCGTGTACTTCAAGCACGAGGAATCCGGAAAGGGCCCGGCGTTCGCGCGGCTGCTCCTCGACGCGTTTGCGTCCTACACCGCAGACCAGATGAGTTGACGACATCGTTGGGGCGGGTGGCGCTCGGAAGGTGGCGCTGTCGGGCAGGCGACGCGCGTGGGGAGACCCGTCGACACACCCTGGGGTCAACTTTGCTGAGCTCCGGTGTCGAGGCGGCTTCCACCTGCGTGGGAGGACGTGAAGTGCACGATCTCTCGTTCTGCCCAATACCCATCGTACCGATCGGTCGGGCGCTCCAGATAGGCGCAGTGGCCGCCGTGCGGTGTGGTGACCAGCGTGATGTGCGGATTGCCGGTGACTTCGGGGCGCCGGAATGGCTCGACGGGGACGAACGGGTCGTCTTCGGCCGTCATGATCAGCGTCGGCACGCGAATGCGATCAACGACGCGAAGAGCGCTCGCCCGGTAGTAATAGTCCGCCGCGTCACGAAAGCCGTGGTGCGGAGCGGTGTAGGCCTCGTCGAAGGCTCTGACGGTCCAGATGCGGCCGAGGGCGTCAAGCGAGAATGCCCCAGGAAAGGCGGCAACCTTTCGCCGCATGCGCGCCTTGAGATTGCGGACGAAGTTGAACTGGTAGACGACGTTCGAACGACGCCCCAGCGCGTCCACGCAGACGGCCAGGTCCATGGTCGGCGAAACCGCACACACCGCCTTGAGCGCCACGCCAGGAGCCGCCTCGCCGAGGTCGCCGGCGAGTTTGAGTGCCAGGTTTCCGCCGAGCGAGTAGCCAGCCAGTGCCAGCGACCCGATTCCGTCGCGCTCGACGAGTTCTCGCATCACGAACAACGGATCGCCGGTCAGTCCCGAGTGGTAGAGGCCCCGGGAAAGCCGCTCGGTGCCCCCACAGTTGCGTTGATTGAGCCGCACGACGTTCCAGCCCATCGCCCAGGCTTTGCTTGAGATGCCAGCCATGTAGTGAGCCTGGCTGGAGCCCTCGAGACCGTGCAACAGGATGAGCGTCGGATGCCCGCTTGGCCGTGTCTGCCAGTGGCAGTGGGCCAGCACGCGCGCGTCCGTCTCGACGTCGAAGTAGCGAGGCACGGGCGCAGGAAGCTCCGGAAAACGGCGTCGTCGGGCCCACGCCACCAGAGTCAGTTTGTGGCCGCCGGTGAAGCGCGGCTGGTACTCGGACGGCGAGAAGGACATCTTCGGAATTTTGAGCTTATCATCGCGACCATGGAGAGGGACCTCGGTTCGACGCTCGTGCACATGACTCGCGTGCGGCTGCTGCACGACTATCCGGCGCAGATCGCCGCGTGTCTCGACGCGCTGACCGATGACGAATTGTGGTGGAGGCCGAACGAACACGCCAACGCCGTGGCGAACCTCGTGCTGCATCTTGCCGGGTCGAACCGCTACTACTTCGAACACGTCGTTGGCGGGCGCGACACCGGGCGCGACCGTGACAGCGAGTTCACGACCCGTGGGGGGCGCTCTGGGGCAGAACTCCTGTCGACGTGGGGCGATGCGCTGCGCAAGGTCGGCGACGTGCTTGAAGATCTGGACCCGGCGGGGCTGATGGACACGACGGACCGCACGGGAAAAGTCACGACCTACGCGCAGATCCTCTTGCACGTGACCCATCACAACGCCGTGCACGTGGGTCAGATCGTCTGGATCGCCAAGCTGCGACACCCTGGCCTGGCCAACATCTGGGGTCGCCGGACGAAGGTGCCTGGCCGGTAGGGTATCGGCCAGCCGATCCCGTGGGGACTATGGCTTCAAGTCGTACACCACGAATTGGGCGTTTCGGTAGAGGATCGGCAGCGACAGATCGGCCTCGGTGACGAGGAGGTCGAGATCATACCGGCGGGCGAGGTCATGCGCCCGACTGGCGGTCATGCTCGAGAAGTCTCCCACCGCTTCGGTGCGCTCGACCACGCGCACGGCGACGTCGCGCGAATAGATGGCCAGGGCGGAGTCCTTCACCTCTTCGAGCAGCACGTCGCGCTCGGCCGCCACGCGGACGCTGGTACCGTACTTCCAACCGTGTCCAGGGTCGGCGAGGATGTGCGCGTTTCGAGGTTGCTGCTGCACCCAGCGCATCACGTCCTGCCACGGCGAGACCGAAATCCGTGCCTCGAAGAGGGCGCGCTCGGGGCGTTCGACGAGCATCACGTACGATCCACGGCCGGCGGCGACGGCGACGAGCGCGAGGGCGATCACCATCGCGCTGATGCGACGGTCCGGTCGATCGACAATCACGCCAATCGCGTACACGGTCGCGAGGAAGTCGATGAGCCAGAACACTCTTGAGATCTGAAACTGAACCGGGAGTGCGACGCCTGCGGCCACCATCGGAAGGGTGAACAGGAAGAGGGCCACGAGTGCGGTGGCCCCCCAGACCAGCGCGGCGTCTTCAGCGGTCAGCTGGCGTCGGCGTGCGCGTACACCCTGGGCCCACCACAAAAGGCCGAGACTGCCAAGATTTGCCGCCCACGCCCAGGCGGGCCAGCCTGTCGCGAACAGCGAGTCCTTGCTGGCAACCGCCTGAAGCCAGATGTCGTCCATGACCGTCAACGTACCGCGCAACGGCCCGAGCAGAGCCGCTGCCGCCAACAGTCCTCCGGCGATGAGGGCTCCGGCCGCTCCAAGCCTCCGCATGCGAGCGTCCAGCACCGCGAGCGCCACGCCGACCAGGACCGAAAACCAGAGCGCCGTGGTGATGTGGACAGGCGCCGCCAGGGCGACCAGGGCAATGGCAACCCACCAGCGCTGGCGTAACACTGCCGCCACGGCGAGAGTACCCAGCGCGAACGCCAACATGCGAGGGTGAAAGTACGGCTCGAGTGAGTTGGCACTCGTTTGTGGAATGCGGTGACGGAGCGTGAACGCCGCTCCCAGTGCCACGAGCGCCCACCGACTACGATAGACTCGTCCGCCGATCAGCACGAGTCCAATCCAGATGAGTGCCAATGTGGCGAGGTAGCCGGCGAGGTACAGCGCCTCGAGGGACACGCCCGTGCTGCGCACGAGCGTGGCGAGGATCTCATCCATCGCCATGAGGCGACCCTGTGCATCGATCAGGCGTGCGTCCCTGGGAAACAGCGTCGGATCAATCGAGCGACGTACGACAGGGATGTAGAAAGCCTGATCCGAAACGCCGTACCGGTAGCCTGCACCGTTCGCAGTCGCCAGGAGCCCGAATGCTACTCCTCCGGCGACCAGCAGAAGGCGCGTGACCGTTCTGGGTTCGCTCACAACCGTTAAGGAATACCCATCACGCGTGGGTCGATCACAGGTCAGAACGCCGGCTCATCGGCGCTCGGACCATACATGGACGGCACCGGAACGTCGAGCAGCCTGAGATACACCGAGAGTTGTCCGCGGTGATGAATCACATGGCTGAGGACGAACGACCGCAGGACTACCGCCTTCGGCATCGAGAACAGGACCTTGCCGTTACGCTTGAGCGTCCAGATGGTCATGATCTGGTCATCGCTCATGCCGACGAGCGCTGCTCGCATGGCGGCCACGTTGGCGTCGAAGGTGGCGATGACCGCGGCCGTTGAGCCGAGTTCGGCCGGTCGTGGAGACGTGCCGATATCGATCTCTCCCATGTTGAGGGTCTCAGCGCCCCACGTGGGGAGGTGTGCGATATGCGACACGAGCTCGCCAAGCGAGAAGGATCTTGCATGCGGTCTCCAAGAGAACCGCCCGTCTGGTGCACGCTCGAGCACCTTCCGAACGATCGTCATCTCGCGATCGAGCTCGGGCAACAGTGCTTCGGAAATTCCCATACCGCTCCCTCGACCGTGGCCTGCGTGGGCCTTGTACGCTCGATACCCGTGCTTGCGCTGTCAAGGCGACCGAATGTGCATCGCGCATCGACCATGAGGGCCGCCGCCCGACCCCGCTCATTCTATTCCCGGAGGTCGGTCGACTCGCGAATGGCCGAGCCGTGGGGAGACGCTCGGCTCCTGGGCGCCTGACCTCGCGCGAAGGGTGGGATCATCGCGCCTTCTTGGCGGCGGGGCGCCGCGGTCGACTCGATCGTGCCGCGGGCTTCGACCCGGCGGTGCGTGCTGCTCGCATCTTCATCGCCTGGGCAATGATGCGTTCGAAGAGCGCGCCGGTATCCCCACTGCGTGCCGGACGGCCCGATCGCCAGACGTCAGGGTTGTCGCCCGCCAGGATGTCCGCGAAATCGCCCTCGCTCTTCACGCTCAACGGCGCGAACTCCGTGATGTCCAACTTGCCCGACCAGTGATCGCGATGCTTGATCAGCAGCCACGAGCGGTCGGCGCCACTCGACGTCCAGCGGGCACCTTTTGTGCGCACCAGGGCCCACGATCCCTTCAACTTGTACCCGTCCAGCGCGAACTTCAGGTCTCCCTTCTCCAGCGCCGCATCCACGTCGTCGACTTCGGGTGTCCACGTGCCGCGGTCCCAGACCATCACGATGCCCGCGCCGTAGCCGGAGGGAATGACGCCCTCGAAGTCGCCGTATTCGACCGGGTGGTCCTCGACGTGCATGGCCAGCCGTTTCGTCGCCGGGTCGAGCGAGGGACCCTTGGGTACTGCCCACGAGAGCAGTACACCGTTGTGCTCGAGGCGCAAGTCGTAGTGCAGGTGGCTCGCAAGATGCTTCTGGACGCAGAAGAATCGAGATGTCGGTTCTTGCGATGATGCGCGTCGGGACTTCCCCGCAGGCTCGGGCGACGTGGTGAAGTCCCGCTTCCGTTTGTATGCGTCAAGCGCCACGGGGATTCGTTTCTCTGGATGTTCTCAGTTGACGCCCGTCTGCAGCTGACGGATTGGTCGCGAGAATAGAATGAACAACAGCCCGGCGGCCCCTGCAACCGAGGCGACCGTGCCGAACAGTTGCACGCCGTTCTGCATGGCCGTTTCCATCGTTTCGGCTTCCGGCAGGAAGCGCGTGACCATGCCCGCCACGAGATTGCCAATGGCGGCCGCCATGAACCAGGTGCCCATCATCTGCCCCTGAAGGCGACCAGGGGCGAGCTTCGTCATGCTGCTGAGGCCAACGGGGCTGAGGCAGAGTTCGCCGACGGTGTGGAAGAAGTAGGTGGCCACGAGCCACTGCATGCCGACACGGCCGTCTGCCAGCGACATCGATGCCCACGCCATCACGAGGAAACCCACGGCCAGCAGGGCGAGACCGAGGCCGAATTTCACGGCCATCGATGGGTTTCGCGCTCCAAGTGCTACCCACGTCATGCCGACGACGGGCGCCAGAAGGATGATGAAGATGGGATTGACCGCCTGCAGGGCTCCCGCGGTGAGTTCGGTACCGAAGATCGTGCGATCGGTCAGATCGCGCGCGAAGAGATTCAAGGCCGACCCGCCCTGCTCGAACCCCGACCAGAACATCGCTGCGCCGAGGCAGAGGAAAAAGCAGACCGTTAGACGCTGTCGCTCCACTCGGTCGCGCGCGACGAAGAAGATGACAACCGCGAAGTAGGCGACAAAGAGCGCTGCCACGACGTAAAAGACGCGCTCGGCGAAGAGCGCCACCGGCAGGGTGCCGGAGAGAGTCAAGCCGGCAACGACCGCAACGAGCAGCGCCGACACGGCAAGTCCCGTGGAGAGCTGTCGCCGAGCCACGGCCAGACGCTCCGGGTGTCCTGAGTCCTCTTTCAGTTCGCCGGCCCCGCGGAGGTGACGTTGGCCCATGACGTACTGAACAAGGGCAGCGGTCATGCCCACGCCGGCGGCGCCGAACCCGTAATGCCAGTTCACCCACGCAGCGCCATCGCGAGGCTCGCCGAGCCACGAACAGATCAGCGGGCCGAAGAGGCCTCCGATGTTGATGCCCATGTAGAAGATCGAGAAACCCGCGTCGCGGCGTGCGTCCTTGTTCGGGTAGAGGTCACCGACGATCGCGCTGATATTGGGCTTGAGAAGGCCGGTGCCGAAGACGATGAGCAGCAGACCGACGTAGAAGGTGGCGGTCGCGGGGATCGCCAGGCTGTAGTGCCCGAGGGCGATCAGGGTGCCGCCGTACAGCACGGCTCGGCGCTGCCCGATGAGTCGGTCGGCAATCCAGCCGCCGGGCAGGGCCAAGGCGTACACGCCGAAGGTGTACAACCCGTACACGGACCCTGCCGTTGCGGCGTCGTACCCCAGTCCCCCGGTGGCGGGCGCGGCGGTCATGAAGAGGATGAGCAGGGCGCGCATGCCGTAATAGCTGAAGCGCTCCCACATTTCGGTGAAGAAAAGCGTGGCGAGCCCGCGCGGATGGCCGAAAAACGTGTGGTCGCTTGATGTCACGGCCTCAGAGAATAGCCCTTTTTCATACAATGAGTGCGTGCACGTGCTGTTGATCTCGACCTACGACCTCGGTCGGCAGCCGTTCGGGCTGGCGTCGCCGGCCGCGTGGCTCCGCGCGGCCGGAATGGATGTCGAGTGTGCCGACTCGTCGCGCGCTCCGGTGGCAGACCAACAGCTGGGCGCAGCGGCGCTCATTGCATTCTATTTGCCGATGCACACGGCGACGCGTCTGGCGGCGCCGCTCATCGACCGGGCGCGGCAGGTGAATCCCTCGGCGCGGCTCTGCGCGTACGGACTGTATGCGCCCCTCAATGCAGAGTGGTTGCGTGATCGGGGTATCACCGACGTCTTGGGACCAGAATCTGAAGCAGAACTGGTCGAACTCGCCAGATCGCACGTGCCACGCGTCGAGGGCCAAGCCCATGGTCTGTGGACCGCAGGCCACCGTTCCGCAGTCCACAGACCAGGGCTCAGATCCCAAAGCTCAAGCCCTCGCGCCCAAAGCCTGCCCCGCTTGTCGTTCATTCAGCCCGACCGCGTGGGTCTGCCTGAGTTGACCGAGTACGCCTCGCTCCGGATGCCGGACGGGACACGGCGAGTCATGGGAAGCACGGACGCGACGCGCGGCTGCAAACACCTCTGTCGACATTGCCCGATTGTGCCGGTGTACCAGGGCCAGTTTCGCGTCGTGCCTCTGGACGTCGTGCTGGACGACGTTCGATCGCAGGTGGCTTCCGGGGCGCAGCATATTTCGTTTGGCGATCCCGACTTCCTGAACGGACCCGCGCACGCACGCCGCCTCATGGAGCGGCTCAGCCGCGAGTTTCCGGGCCTCTCCTATGACGTGACGATCAAGATCGAGCATCTCGTGCACCATGCGGCGTTGCTTCCTGTGCTTCGTGACACCGGATGCCTCTTCATCACGAGTGCGGTGGAAGCGATTGACGATCGCGTCTTGGCGTTCCTGAGGAAAGGACATACGCGTGACGATTTCGTTCGCGTGGCCGGGTTGTGCCGGCGGGAAGGCGTGACGCTCGTACCGACGTTCGTCCCGTTCACGCCGTGGACCACGCTCGAAGGCTACATTGAGCTGTTGGATCTCCTGGAGGAACTGGATCTTGCCGATCAGGTGGCGCCGATTCAGCTGGCCATTCGGCTCTTGGTGACGTCCGGCTCGCCACTGCTGGACCTGCCAGACATTCGTGAGGTTGTTGCGCCGTTCGATCCGGCATCGCTGACATGGCCGTGGCATCACCGCGATCCCCGGGTCGATGGGTTGCAGGTCGACGTGATGCGACTGGTGCTGGATTCCTCAGCCGCGCCCCGAGACGGAGTCTTCGCAGCGCTCTCGTCGGTGGCCCGGGAGCGTGCAGGTCTTCCGATCCGGCAGGTTCGCGCCGCAACCGGGAAGAGGGTGCCGTACGTGAGCGAGCCTTGGTACTGCTGCGCCGAACCGATGGACACACTCTGAACGTGCGACCTCCGCCCGACTGGTGGAGACCTGGTGAGCGAGATCCGGACGCGCGCCAATGACGAAACTCGACGGCAAGCGGGTACTGCTGGTGTCGACGACGGTCGGGTATCAAATTCGGTCGTTCGGCGAGGCCGCCTCCAGGCACGGCGTGCGGCTCGTATTCGCCAGCGACCGCTGCGATCAGCTCGAGGACCCGTGGTGTGACTCGGCGATTCCGATCAGATTTCATGACGAGTCGCGCTCGGTGGCTGCGATTGTGTCGGCGTGTGGCAACACCCCGATCGACGGGATTATCGCCGTGGGCGACCGCCCGGCCGTACTTGCGGCTCGTGTCGCACACGCCCTCGGCCTGCCAGGGCACCCGCCCAAAGCTGCCGGTATCAGTCGAAACAAGCTGCTCACGCGCCGCGCGCTGACAGCCGCTGGCCTGCCAGTACCCTGGTTCGACGTCGTGTCGGTCGACGAATCGGCCGATGGTGTCGCCGATCGCGTCCCGTATCCAGCGGTCGTCAAGCCGCTTGCGCTGTCTGGCAGTCGAGGCGTGGTTCGCGTCGACGACGCCGCGCAGTGTGCGACCGCGCTCGCGCGTCTGCGGGCGCTGTTGTTGGCGCCAGACGTCCGCATCGAGCGTGACGAGGCGCACGAGCTGGCGCTGATCGAGTCGTTCGTTCCGGGAGTCGAGTATGCCATCGAAGGTGTGCTCACCCGTGGTGCCCTGCAGGTGTTGGCGATATTCGACAAGCCGGATCCGCTTGACGGGCCATTCTTCGAGGAGACGATCTATCGAACGCCCTCAATCGCGAGGTCCGCCACTCAGAGGCGAATCGTGATGGCCGTCGAGGCGGCCGCGGCGGCGATAGGCCTGCATCACGGGGCGGTGCATGCGGAATGTCGTGTGAATGACGAGGGCGTGTTCGTGCTCGAAGTGGCCGCACGGCCGATCGGCGGGCTCTGTTCGCGCGCCCTGCGCTTTGGGGGTGGGGGGGCTGGCACGGGAGAGGCGCTCTCGCTCGAGGATCTGTTGGTGCGGCACTCGCTGGGCGAGGACGTGTCGGGCTGTGCGCGCGAATCTCGGGCGTCTGGGGTGATGATGATTCCGATCCCCAGACGTGGTCTCTATCGGCGGGTGGAGGGCGTGAAGGAGGCGCGAGCGGTCGTCGGTATCGAGGATGTGCTGATCACCGCCAAGCCGGATTCGCCGATCGTGCCGCTGCCAGAGGGGAGGAGCTATCTGGGTTTCATGTTCGCGCATGCCACCGAGCCGACCGCGGTGGATCGTGCGCTCCGCGATGCGCACGCACGCTTGCATGTCGTCATAGACCGCGAGGTCGAGGTTCTGCCTCAGCAGCCTCGAGAATAGAACCAGGCCGATGGGAGGCCAGACGGTTGGTGGGCCGGGATCCAGCCCGTCACGGAAGGCACACCCTCGAGCGCCTCCTTGCATCGCGCCGAGGGGTCGAGTCGCACCTGCGCCCATGTCTGGTCGCTAATGCGCAGTGATCCGAGGAACTCGATCGGGACATCCCGTTCCAGATGCGGGCGCCAGGCTGCGGGCACGGGCCTGGTAATCGATGCACCTGCCGTCTCCCAGAGCCGCCCATCCCAGCCCATTGCGAGGTAGGTCAGGCGGTCGGTCAAGAGATCCGGGTAGGGGAGGAAGTCGTCTGGGTCCTGGCGCTCGATCGACGCTGGCAGCGCGCCGAGAAGGAGGAGGCAGGCCCCCGAGGCCTCCAGCCGAGGCGCGCGATGGGCCTCGCGTGCAACTACTTGGCCTGCTGGGGGACGAAACCCGGTGGCAGGGCCGCGCCTTCGCCGAAGAAGAAGTCCTCCATTTGTTTGGCGATGATCTCCTGGGCCTCCTTTTGCCACGGCATCAGGCGATACTCGTTGAGGATCATCTTCATGCGCTCTTCCCAGAGCTTCCACGCCTGCGTGGAGACGCTCTCGTAGACACGCTGGCCCAATTCGCCAGGCCACGGTGGGGCATCGAGACCAGGCAATTCCTTCTGAAATTTCACGCACTGCACCGTTCGGCCGCGCGTGCTGGTCGAGGGCGGCGTGGGCTGGGGAGGCGGACCGCAGTTGCTCATACCGCGATCGTAACCCAAGAGACCTCCCGCGCGCGGCCGTGCCCGAGGTGCGACAATTGGGTATGCGAGTGGCCCTCGCCACGTTCCTGCTCGTGGCCCTTCCGAGCGCCCAGGAGCGCCCGTTGCCCGACTTCGCCACGTTCGCGGCCCAGGTGAAGCTGCATCTGGCCACCGACACGGAGCGCCAGAGCGGGTACACCTTCGTGGAGCGCCGTGTCGAGCAGAAGCTCAACGGTGACGGCCGCGTGACCGACGAGTCCAGCAAGGTGTACGAGGTGTATCCAGGGCTCGGCGGCGAAGACCGGTATCGGAGACTCATCGAGGAAGATGGCCGGCCGGTGTCGGCCGAAGCACTCGCGAAGCAGGACCGCGAGCGTCGAGAGCGCGTGGAGGAATACGCCCGTGCGCGCCAGCGTCCAAGGGATCGCGAGAAGGACGCGCGCGCGCTCGACAAGGCCCGCCGCGAGTATGCGGACGCGGTTGATGACATCTTTCGCGTGTACGAGATCGAGATGCTTCGGCGCGAAGCGATCGGCGGGCACGACACAATCGTCGCCACGCTGACGCCCAGGCCAGACGTCAGGCCGCGCACCGACAGCGGCAAGATCATGCGACACTTCCGCGCCATGGCCTGGATCAGCGAATCCGACTACGAGCTGGTTCGCGTCGAGATCGAGGCGATCGACACGCTCTCGTTCGGTCTCGGCCTCCTGGCTCGCGTGCACAAGGGCACCGTCGCCACCTACCAGCGCCGCAAGGTCAACGACGAGGCGTGGCTGCCGGAGAGGGTCACGTGGACCGGCAGCGGGCGCGTGTTCCTGGTGAGGCGCCTCAGGGTGCGCGGGACATCGGAGTTCTTCGACTATCGCAAGTTCACGGTCGAGACAGCCACGATCGTGTCGCCGCCGGCCGAGTGATGGCCCGCTATTCGTCACCGGGGCGGCGGCGCGCGTCCTTGATGTCGGACCGTTGCTTCTTGGCGGTCAGGCGTCGTTCGCGCGCCGCCCGTCCCGGCTTCGTGGGTCTTCTGACCCGGGGCGCGACGGTGGCCCGCTGAATCAATTTCACGAGCCGAACACGGGCGGCCTCTCGATTCAGCGTCTGCGTACGGTGCTCTCGGCTGTCAAGGGTGAGCACGCCGTCGACGGTGACGCGGCTGCCGGCCAACGCAATGAGCCTGGCCTTCACCTCAGGCGGCAGAGTCGAGGCGCCGATGTCGAAGCGCAATTCGACGGCCGTGGCGACCTTGTTGACGTTCTGTCCGCCTGGGCCAGAGGCGCGGACGAAGCGCTCCTCGACCTCGTCGTCACGAAGCACGATGGTGTCAGTCACTGGGATCATGGCTACGCCCGATGAAATGGTCGCGGTCGCTGGTTCGATCTCGCGGGTGAGCTCACAGGGACCGTTGACGGCACCGAACGCGTCCGCCGGACCTGAGCATCGCTGAGCAGCCCGCAGCCGGTCTGGTCTCTATTGTCGCCTGGGCTCAGTCCTCGGTCGAACATGAGAGAGGACGGGTCAGCGAGCACGACATGGCAGGATGGTGCACGCGCCAGGCCTGCGGTTGGCGTCATAGTGGCTTCGCCGTGCACGGCCAGCGCGCGCTCGACGCGGCCCCATGCCTGCCGCAGAGGAGGAGTACCCAGGCCTTGGCGCTGGGGTCACGTGACGGGTGACTCAAGGAGGTGACGTGGGACGGCTGGCAGTACTCGTACCTCTACTACTTCTGGCAGCTCCCGTCGCGGCTGCCGCGGACTGGCTGTCGCTCGAGTCCGACCACTTCCTGGTTATCGGGGACACGAACGCGCGCCAGCTCCGGTCGGTCGCCCTGAAGCTCGAGCAGTTTCGCCAGGTGGTCGGTCAGTTGAATCCAGCGATCCTCGGGCAGAAGGACGCTCCTCCGGCAGTCGTACTGGTGTTTCGGGACAACCGATCCTTCGAGCCTTTCCTGCCGCGCGAAAGCGGGCGGGTGATCCGCGCCGGGGGTTTCTTTCAGTCTGGTGTGGACGTCAACTACATCGCGCTGACGCTGCAGGCAGGCGATCAAGCCTACCGGGCCATCTTTCACGAGTTTTCGCACCTGCTGCTCAGAGGCTATTTCGCCGACGCTCCGCTCTGGTTCAACGAAGGGATCGCCGAGTACTACAGCACGCTCGAGGTGTCCGGCGACGGCCGGCGCGTCAACATCGGCAAGCCGGTTGCCCGCCACCGCGACCTGCTCCAGTCTCGTCGTCTCCCATTCGCGCGATTCTTCGGCGTGGAGCACAGTTCGCCTGAATACACGAGGGACACCACGGACCGAGAGGTCTTCTACGCACAGTCGTGGGCCATCGTCCATCACGCGTTCCACGGAGACTCGAAGCGCAGGGATCAGCTGCTGGCTTTCGTCACGAGGCTGGCGTCCGGTGAGACGACCGAAACGAGCTTCCGCGAGGCCTACGACGGGCTGGGACTTCGCGACCTGGAGAGCGAAGTGCAAGCGTACGCGACGAGGCCGGTGTATGCGTACGCGATCGTCGAATTCCCCGAGAGCATCGTGACCAGTATCGAGTCCACACCGGTGCCCCTCTCCGACGCCGAGGCTGATGCCTGGCTCGGCGACTTACTGGCGCACATGAACCGGAGCGAAGAGGCCAGCGCTCGCCTCCAGCGAGCGCTGACCGAAGAGCCCGACCTGGCGCTGGCCCACGCGTCGCTCGGCGCACTGCAGATGCGTGAGGGGAAGACGGCAGAGGCGATGGCCCACCTCGAAGAGGCCGTGACGCTCGGGACCGAGAACGAGCGAGCGCACTTCACATATGCGCATGCCCTCCTGCGCGATGGTACTTCGGATGAGGAGACGCTCCGTGAGGCGTCGCGCGCGCTCGAACGCGCCGTCGAGCTTCGGCCTGCGTATCGCGAAGCCAGGCTCCTGCTGGCAGACACCTACCTGAGCCTCGGTAACTACACGGCGGTCCGGGATCTGTTGACACCGTTGGTCCGAGCCGAACCGACGAACCATCGTGCGGCGTTGCAGTTGGGAGACGCTCTTCTGCGGTTGGAGGATCTGGAAGCCGGTAGAGCGGTGCTGGGCCCTGTTCTGGCGCGAGCCCAGGACGAGCGCGAGAGAGGTCGGGCCCGCGCGCTGCTCACGCTGTCGAACGGCCTCCAACTCCGCCGAGATACGTACGAGGCGTCCGGAATCACGACGTCAGGCGCGGCACGTCCGACCATCACGATACCCAGTCTTCGGGTCGTCGCCGAGGGCGAGCAGCGCGTCTACGGGATCTTCGAGTCGATCGAGTGTGAACGCGACAGTATTGTCCTTGTCGTCCGGACCGCGGAAATGGAGCTGCGCGCTCGCTCCTCCAGCTTCGCGGACGTGGAGTTCATTTCCTATGGCACCGGAGCGATGGGACGCGTGGGCTGCGGTGCGCTGAATTCACCGACAGCGGTGTATCTCACATGGCGCGCGACGCCCGGCTCGGGCGCCGCTACCGAACCGACCGCGGTCGCTCTCGAGCTCTTGCCCGAAGGCTT
>Ga0326597_10000797_pt1 | contig 53823 bp, 44 predicted proteins | sample RVTome_12_FD_203789 | JGI IMG/M metagenome (GOLD analysis project Ga0326597, IMG submission 203789) | Soil microbial communities from uranium-contaminated site in the Upper Colorado River Basin, Wyoming, United States - RVT100D185 | ecosystem: Environmental > Terrestrial > Soil > Contaminated >... | reverse complement strand
AGCGAGCGATCAGGTCCGCGGGATCGCGAGGCGCCGCTTGTGTCCCGATGAGTCATCAGCCCTCGCCCTCCAATTGTAACCGGCCAGCCACGATGGCATCGGCGGTCTCACTGAGAGAATGCCCCGACGAGAACGCCTCTCCTCGCAACACCGCCATCGCATCCCTCAGTGAGATGCCAAGCCGAACGGAGACCATCCCCGTGGCCTGATGGACCTGCCAGGGACGGGATCCGTGTTGGGTGATCAGGTCGTTCAGAGGGCCGGTGGCCGGCTCATCATGAGCCGTCAGCAACAGATCAAGCACCACCCTCGCGAAGCCCAGTGCATCCCCGTACTGCCCATCGTCCAGCGACCCGGGCTGGTCGCGGTACAGCGTCAACGCACCGAACTCGGCGGCCCCGGATCGCAGGGGGAACGAGAAGATCGCACGGATCCCCGCCTCGCCGGCGTCGCGACCCAGCATCGGCCAGCGGTCGTCATGCGCCAGATCGTCGATCAGCACCGGCTGCCCCCGCAGGTAGGACTCATAGGTCGGGCCCTCACCGAGGGTCAACTGCAACTCCTCTCCCACCAGCCCCAGCCCCAGTGCCGACACCGTCTGCAGATGACCATCATCGGTCACCATCGCGATACCCACCCCCGGCGAGGCGAGCATCACCGACGCAGCGGAACACATCCGAGCTGGAAGCGGCCCCGATGACTCGCGAGCAAGAGCGTCCAACACACGCTCGAGCCGTGATCGTTGCACCGGGCTCTCCTCGGACCAGACGGCACCCGCGCGTCACCCACGTCGTGAACGTCGCCGACCTCTTGGTTGCGCACCGCAATTCGCGCACATCAGGCTACGCCCGCAACGTGTCAGGCCGGCGCGGGTCCAGCAGGTGGCACCTGACGATGCGCCGGATCGGCAAGTCCACGCAACACGGCGACGATGCGCGGGCGGTGGCACACGCGCGGGTGGCAGGTTTGGCGTGTCCCTGCGAGCCTTTCCGCCATCCCCAGTCGTCGGCAACGTCCGACCACCCCCACCGCAGTGAACGGAGCCAGCCATGGCCCACGAGAAGACCCTCATCCTCGTCAAGCCCGACGGCGTCAAGCGCGGCCTGATCGGTGAGGTCATCAGCCGCATCGAGCGCAAGGGCCTGGTCATTGCCAAGATGAAGCTCGAGACCATCTCGCGCGAGACCGCCGGCGAGCACTACGCCGAGCACGTCGAGCGCCCCTTCTTCGGCGAGTTGGTCGACTTCATCACTTCCGCTCCGTTGGTCGCGATGCAGGTCGAGGGCAACAACGCGATCATGGGCATGCGCCAGATCATCGGTGCGACCAACCCGATCGAGGCCGCGACCGGTTCGATCCGTGGTGACTTCGCCACGGAGATCGGCGAGAACCTGGTCCACGGCTCCGACGGCCCCGAGTCGGCCGAGCGCGAGCTGAAGATCTTCTTCGGCTGAGTCCACGATGCATAGGCTGCAACGTGCCGAGTCTGGGGACTCCACTCCTCAGACTCGGCACCTCTTTGCTGTACCTGGCATGGCGGTCGTTCTCCACAGATCGTGCGTCGAGGGTCCGCAGCGGGGCTGGGGTTGCGAAGCTGGCGACCCCGCCGACGAGGCCCACGCGTGTTCGACCACACCCAGTCAGCTACTGCGCTGCTCGACCGGTCCCAGCACGGCTTGCCTGACACCCTGTCGTCGGTACCGGCGGCCGTGGTGGCCGTCTGCGGTCAGCGGTTCGCCCCGGCACCGCCCGACGAACGCCCTTCGGTCGAGTCACCGGAGGCCGCGATGGTCGTTCTCGGGCCGCACCTGCACGGTCGCGACCGTGAGCACTGCGTTGCGGCACTGCTGGACACCAAGCACCGCCTGTTGACCGTGGCGCTGGTGTCGATCGGCACCATCGATCACACGTTCATGTCACCGAGGGAGATCCTTCGCGAGGCCCTGCTGGCCAACGCCGCAGCGATCGTCGTCGCGCACAACCACCCGTCGGGGGACGCGGAACCGTCCAAGGACGACGAGGCCGTGACACGCCGACTCAGCAAGGCCGCCGAGGTGGTCGGCATCGAGCTGCTGGACCACCTGGTCGTGGCGGACGGCCAGTGGACGTCGCTGGCGCGTCGCGGGTTCATCTGAGCACCGCCCGCCCCGTCGCGCGGCTCCCGGCAGCCAGTGTGGTCAGACGTGGACGAGCAGCGGCGTGCCGATGGGTGCCAGGTCGGCTGCCCAGACGAAGTCGATGGCGGGGTAGCTCAGCCGGGCGCAGCCGTGCGACGCCGGGTAGGCCGGGATTGACGTCGACCCGTGGATCGCGTGTCCGGCGGACGTGAAGTACTTGGGCCGCCACATCTGCCCGAGCTCGGCCTCCCGAAGTCCGTCGATCTGGCGGAAGAACGTGAACCAGCCCTCCGGCGTGTGTGCGACGCCGGTCGATCCGTCGGGGCGCGTGAACGGGCCCTCGGTGCCCGTGGACGTGTTCATGGTCCACTCGACGACGCCGTCGAGGACGAACAACATCACCTGGCGGGTCTTGTCGATCTCCACCCAGCGGCCGTTGCGGGCGGCGGACGGAACGGGGCGCGCTGCCAGTTCCAGCCGCCCGCGGGTGATCGCATCGGCAACACCTGACCGTTCGAGGCCCTCGTACTTCTGGAACGCCATGAGGGCCTGGGTGGTCAGCGCGCCGAAGTTCCCGTCGTTGTCCCCGAGCCAGTAGCCCAGCGCGGTCAGCCGCTGCTGGATCGCGAGGACCTCCTGGCCGGCGTCGCCGCGGCCCAGGTCGACCTTGCGATAGGTGAAGCGCCAGCTCACGTGCCGCCAGTGCTGGCCGTCGTACGCCTGGGCGAACACCTCCACCGGGTAGTCCACGTCGGGCTGCGGGTCGAACGGCAGCTCGGCTGCCTGGAACACGAGACGATCGTTGAAATCGCCTTGGGTCGTGACGCCGTGGAGCTCGAGGCCGTCGACCGTCACGTAGAGCGTCGAGTGGTTGAGGTCGACCCCACGGTCCAGCCCGAGCTCGACCGTGTCCAGGGAGTTCAGGACTGCGCCGGGTGCTGGGGTGCGCTGCGTCGTGACCGGGGCGTCCGGGTCGTCCAGGATCGTGTTGCGCAGCTGTCCCTCGATGCTTGGATCCAGTGCGCCAGGGCCCCCGTACAACAGGATGTCCGATGGGTGACGTGCCGTGATCTGTGCGAGCTGCGCGTTCGGCAGCTCGCCCGGCGGGGCGAGCAGCAGCGGTATGCCGAGCGCCCCGGCGAGCGGCCCGCCGGCCAGCGCATCAGGGAAGGCGGCGCCGCTGGCCACGGCGACCGTCGGCAGGTCGCCGGCTGGGAAGAACGCGTCGACGATCGCGGTGGCGGTGGCGTAGCGGTCGGCACCGGCGATCCGGTCGACGTCTGGGACCAGCTCGCGGATGGCTTGCTCGACACCGGCGCCCACGGCGGCGACGCCACCGACGATCACGACGCGCTCCGTGGCCCGGTCGACCAACACCTGGCGGGTCGGGCCTGACAGCTCGTCCGAATCGGTCAGCAGGATCGGCGTGCCGTCACGTGCTGCGGGCGCCCCCGCCGCCAAGCCGTCGGCGAAGCCTCGCGACGACGTGATGAACACCGTCGCCGCGGACGGGAGCCGTTGCGCGATCGCAGCGGCGGTGGCGGCGCGATCGGCGCCCGCGACACGGGCGACCTCGAACCCGAGGTCGGCGATGTCCGTCGCCACGCGTGCAGAGAGGGCCCTGGTCCCGCCGAGCAACACCACCTGGCTTCCCGGCGCCACCGCACGGACCAACTCGGCCGCAGTCGCGGGGGACAGCTCTTCTGGTGCGCTGAGCAGCAACGGTCCGCCGAGGTGCACGGCCAGGGGCGCAGCGGCCAGCCCGTCCGGGAAGTCCTGCGAGGTCGTGATGACTGCTCCGGTAGCTGACTGCTCCTGCGGGAACCCATACCTGCTCAAGGCCGCCGCTGTGCTCACGCGGTCATTGCCGGCCAGCCGGTGCAGCGCGACTGCCACGGCGGCGAATCGCCACGACCGCTGGGTCGATCGCCCTTCGGCATTGGCGAACCGGACCGTGGCGATGTGCTGGCCGACGGAAACCTCGATCTCCGCGGCGAAGCGGCGGTTGTTGCCGTCGAGCGCCGCGAGTCGGACATCATGCTCCTCGCCGTCGACGACCAGCGAGACCTCCGAAACGCTGGAGCTGGTTGCCAGGACCCCCGTCAGTTCGACGAGGCCCGCCGTCACGACCTCGCCCGGTGCGGGCTCGACGCGGATGATGCCCGGATCGGGATTGGTTGCGCCAAGGGCCGCCGGGACCGTCGCCGCCGCTGGCAGCAACGCGGCCAACGCGGCCATGGCGAGCGCGCCGAAACGAATGCGGTGCGGTGCGTGCGTGGATCGCAGCGGGATCCTCCGGGCTGATGCGCGCACATTAGGTCGCGTGCCCCTCTCGCGGCGTGGTGCTCAGGGACGGAGGCCGCGGCCCAGCGGCCCTCGGCTACAGCAACGTCATTGCCGTCGTTGACCGCTCATGTCGCAGGAGAAACGACTTGGCATCGGTGCCACCCGCGAAACCGGTCAGCCGACCGTCCGCACCGACAACGCGATGGCACGGCACGACAACCGACACTGGGTTGCGACCGACGGCGGCACCGACGGCACGGGCGCCGCCATGTCGGCCAAGCTCGCTGGCAAGCTGGCCGTAGCTGGTGGTCCGCCCGAAGGGAATGGCGACCAGGGCCTCCCAGACCTCGCGTTGGAATGCGGTGCCCTGCAGGTCCAGGGGGAGGTCGAAGTCCTGGCGGTCACCCGCGAACCACTCGGAAAGTTGCCGTGCCGTCGCCGCCAGGACCGCGTGTTCGCCGGCCGCCGGGATGTCATCGAGGCCCGCCCGAGACGGATCGTCCACCGGCCACAGCACGGCGCGCAGGCCAGCGTCTCCGCCGACCAGCGTCAACGTGCCGACGGGCGTGTCCAGGGTGGAGCTGACAAGCATGGTCATGATGTGGCCTTGGTCGGCGACGGGCTGGGGGAGGAGGGCCGTTCGGCTGCTGTGCCGGCACGGGGCGGTGAGCCCGCGGTGGCCCACAGGTGATGGCTGGCGTAGGAGCGCCAGGGCCGCCAGCGCAGGCCGTGGTGGGCGAGCGTGGTCGCATCGATCCCAACGGCCCGGGCGCCGCGCCGGACTCCGAGGTCCGTGACCAGCAGGACGTCCGGGTCGCCCATCCCTCGCAGGAGGACGTAGCCAGCGGTCCAGGGTCCGATCCCGGGCAGCGCCATCAGGTCGGCATGTGCCTCACGGCGGGCGCGGCCCGGTTCGAGGTCGAGGTGTCCGCTGGCCAGCGCGTCGCATGCGCGGCGCAGCGTTGCGGCGCGCTGCCGCGGCATCGGGAAATCCCGCTCGGCGAGCTCGGAGACCTGCGCGGCGGAGGGGAAGACGTGGGTCACGCGACCCGTCCAGTCGTGGTCGCCAGGTGCCACTCGGGCGTCGACGGTCGCCACGATGTGGCCGAGCACGGTGCGGGCCGCAGCGACGCTCACCTGTTGGCCGACGATGGCGCGGACCAGCGCCTCGGTCATGTCCGCCGCGCCCGGAACCCGCAGCCCCGGACGCGCGCGCACCAGACTGGCGAGCGACGGATCCGCGACCAGCACATCCAGGATCGTCTGTGGGTCCGCGTCCAGGTCGAGCAGGCGTCGGCAACGCGCGACCGCGACGGCCAGATCGGCAACGTCATCCAGGACCAGCGTTGCCTGGATGTGACCGTCGACGGGACGCAGGTCCACGACCCCCGCCCCGTGGGGCAGGCGCAGGGACCGTCGCAGGACCCCGTCGCGGTGGTCTTCGACGCCCGCGATCGCGCGGGCGCCGAACCAGCCATGCAAGCCGTCCCAGTCCAAGGGCTCTCGATGGCTCAGGCGCAGGGTGATCGCCCCGGGCCGCGTGGCACTGGGCCGCCGTCGCCGCGCGCGCAGGTCCGTGGGGGAGGTGGCGAACACCTCGCGCACGGTCGCGTTGAACTGGCGGATGCTGGAGAAGCCGGCGGCGAACGCGACATCGGAGAAGGGCAGGTCGGTCGTCTCGATGAGCGTTCTGGCCGTCTGGGCCCGGTTGGCGCGCGCAAGGGCCAGCGGCCCCGCTCCGAGTTGCCTGGTGAGCACGCGGTTGAGGTGGCGTTCGGAGACCGCCAGTCGCCGTGCGAGCCCCGGGACTCCCTCGCGGTCGACCAGGCCGTCGCCGATGGCGCGCATGGCGCGACCGGCCAGGTCGGCCCGCAGGTCCCAGGCGGGGGACCCGGGGGAGGCGTCCGGCAGGCAACGCTTGCAGGCCCGGAAGCCGGCTCCCTGTGCCGCAGCGGCCGTGGGGAAGAAGGTGGTGTTGGCGCGCTTGGGCCGCACCGGCGCCGGGCACGACGGGCGACAGTAGATGCCCGTCGAGGTCACGCCGACGATGAACCAGCCGTCGAACCTGGCATCCCGACTTGCCACCGCCCGATAGCAGCGTTCATGGTCAAGCGTGGGTTCGAGCAGTGCGGCAGGTGCGTCCATGGGCGCAGCATGGCCCGCCCTTCGCCCGACCGCCAGCGGGAATCGGACAACAAGGCCGCGCGTCTCGCCATCGGAGCGTGCGGTGGAACCGCTGCGACCGCCCGACCGTTGTCTGGCCGTGGACAGCCGTCGATAGGCTCCGTGCTGCGTTCGCTGTCGGGGCCGGTTGCGTCCGCATGTCTGCAAGCACACCCTGACTTGCCTCCCAGCGGGGACTTTCTCGTGGCCAACCTCTCATCGACTTTCCAGTTCCTCGGTCGCGACATGGCCGTGGACCTCGGTACTGCCAACACGCTGGTCTACGTCCGTGGACGCGGCATCGTGCTGAACGAGCCGTCCGTTGTGGCCATCAACACCAAGAACGGCGCCATCCTCGCGGTCGGTGCCGAGGCCAAGCGCATGATTGGCCGCACGCCCGGGCACATCATGGCGATCCGGCCGCTCAAGGACGGCGTCATCGCCGACTTCGACGTGACCGAGAAGATGCTGCGGTACTTCATCCAGGCGGTCCACAAGCGTCGCTTCCTGGCCAAGCCCCGCGTCGTGGTCTGTGTTCCATCCGGCATCACTGGCGTTGAGCAGCGCGCTGTCGAGGAGGCAACGATCCAGGCCGGCGCCCGCGCCGCCTACATCATTGAGGAGCCGATGGCCGCCGCGATCGGCGCCGGGCTCCCCGTGCACGAGCCGGCCGGCAACATGATTGTCGACATCGGTGGCGGTACGACCGAGGTTGCCGTCATCTCCCTCGGTGGCATCGTGACCAGCCAGTCCATCCGCATCGGCGGCGACGAGCTGGACGAGGCAATCATCAACTACGTCCGCAAGGAGTACTCGCTGATGTTGGGCGAGCGGACGTCGGAGGAGATCAAGATGGCGATCGGGTCGGCGTTCCCGCTGCCCGAGGAGCCGCATGCAGAGATCCGCGGTCGTGACCAGGTCTCCGGCCTGCCCAAGACGATCATCATCTCCGCCGAAGAGGTCCGCAAGGCGATCGAGGAACCGGTCAACGCGATCATCGACGCGGTGAAGAACACCCTCGACAAGACCCCGCCGGAGCTTGCGGCGGACATCATGGACAAGGGCATCGTGCTGGCTGGTGGTGGTGCGTTGCTGCGCGGCCTTGACGAGCGCCTCAAGCACGAGACGGGGATGCCGATCCACATCACCGACAACCCGCTGTCGTCGGTTGCCGTCGGGTCCGGCAAGTGCCTCGAGGAGTTCGAGGCGCTGAAGAAGGTCCTGATCTCCAGCTCGCGTCACTGACCAAGTCGGCCACGCATGTACCAGCGGCGACGGGCGCGAGTGCTGCTGTCCCTTCTGGTGTTGTTGACGCTCACGCTGATCACGATCGATTTCCGTGCCGGCCACGACGGGCCTCTCTCGGCTCTGCGACGGGTTGCGACGGCGGCTTTCTCGCCGGTCCAGGATGGCGTGGCGTCCGTCCTGCGGCCGATCGGCGAATTGTTCGGCGGGATCGGTGATGCATTCAGCGCCCGCAACGAGAACGAACTCCTGCGGCAACGTCTCGACGAGCTGGAGTCTGCCCAGCAGAACGTGACGGACCTGCTGCGGGAGAACGCGGAGCTCCGGCGCCTGGTGGGGATGCAGGAGCGTCTGGCGGAGGCATCGGTGCCGGCCCGCGTCATCGCCCTGTCGCCGTCGAACTTCGAATGGACCGTGACTCTCGACGTCGGCGCTCGGGCCGGTGTTCGTCGCGACATGGTGGTCATCAATGGTGACGGCCTGGTCGGGCGCGTCATCCAGGTGACCGAAGACGCATCGAGGGTGCTGCTGGCCATCGACCCCAACTTCAGCGCTGCCTCCCGGGACGCCCGCCTTGGCGAGACCGGGCTGATCACAGGCCAGGGTGGCGACCTCATGCGCTACCGGCCGTTGGATCCGGAGGCGGAGCTTGAGGTCGGCGACCAGATCATCACCTCTGGCTACGACAACGGGATCTTCCCCCCAGGCATCCCGATCGGAACCGTGGAGGAGGTCGGAGCGACCTCGGCACTGCTGGACCGCTATCTGCGTGTGCGGCCGTTCGTCGACTTCAGTCGCCTGGACGTCGTGGTCGTGGTCTTGCGCGCTGCCATCGTCGCGCCGCCCGATGAGCTCGACACCATCCGGGCGCCCTTCGAGCCGCCGGCGGTCCTCCAACCGCAAGACCCTGCCCCTGACGAGGCACGGTTCGCGCCGCAGCCAGCGGACGACGAGTGACGGCGCGCGTCGCCGTGGTCGCGCTCATGCTGTTCACCGCGGCGCTGCTGCAGACCGCGCTCTTCCCGTACGTCACGATTGTCGGGTACCGCCCAGACATGCTGCTCCTGCTGACGACGTTGTTCGCACTGCGCGACGGCGCACTGACCGGGGTTCGTGTCGGTTTTGCCGCCGGCATCCTGGCTGACGTCTTGCTGCAGCAGTCGGCCCTGGGGCTGTCCGCCCTGGTCTTCGTCGGTGTCGGCTATTCCGTGGGCACCGTGCGGCCCTACCTGGCGCCGGAGAGCATCACGGCTCCGTTGCTCCTCGCCTCGACGGCGGGGGTCCTGGGCACGTTGGGGTACGGCCTCCTGGTCGCGCTGCTGGGGGAGCAGGCGGTGACGACGCGCGGACTGGTCGAGGCATCGATCGTCGTCGGCCTCTACAACACGGTGTTGGCGCCCGGTGTTGACGCCGCCGTTCGTGGCCTGCGCCGCCAGTTCCCCGTCGAGACCCGACCGCAGGCGTCGCTGCGGTGAACATGCCGCGCGCTGCGGCCAACGGTCGTCGTGATGCCCGCCGTGCGGGGGCCCCTTGGGCCGCTGCTACCGTCGTCGGCCGATGCGTTGGGGCCGCGGCGGACCGCTCGGCGGAACCCGGCCGTGACCACCACGTTGTGCAAGGGCATCTGCGCCCACGACCCCACGGCCCCGGCGATGGCGACGAATGAGGCACCGTCCGCGCTGCGGCTGACCTTCCTTGCGGCCGTCGTCGCGACGTTCCTGTTGGCGTTGCTGACCCGGCTGTGGTTCCTGCAGGTCCTCGCGGGCGAGCGCTACGCGGAGCAGGCTGACGAGAACCGCGTGCGCGAGTTGGTGCTGGAGCCACCCCGCGGCCGGATCCTGGCCAGCGACGGCCAGGAGCTGGTCAAGAACCGACCGGCCCAGGCGATCTCAGCCAATCCTCGCCAGCTCCTCAACGGCATCGGCGAGCCGCTGGACGCGGAGGCGGAGGCGGTGCTGCAGCGCCTCGAGGTCATGCTGGACCTCGACCGCGACGAAATCGTCCGACGCCTGACGTCGCGCCGGTACTCACCCCTGCGTGCCGTGCCGATCGTCGAGGATGTCCCGCCTGAGCTGGTCTTTGCCGTCACAGAGCATGCCGAGCTGTTCCGTGGCGTCGTCGCGGAAACGCTGCCGGTGCGGACCTATCCCGAGGGGACCACGGCAGCCCACCTGGTCGGCTACCTCGGTGAGATCTCCGAGGATGAACTCGACGCGATCGCCTACACGGGCTACCGACCGGGCGAGTTGGTCGGTCGGGCCGGGCTCGAGCGCACCTACCAGGCCGACCTGCGGGGTACGGCCGGACGGCGGATCCTGCAGGTCAACGCCAAGGGCATCGTGCTGGATGTCATCGACGAGATCCCGCCGGTCCGCGGTCACGACCTCGTCACCACGCTGGACCTCGACCTGCAGATCGAGGTGGAGCAGATCCTGCGCGATGGGATCGAGGCCAGCCGCTTCATCCAGCGCACTGACGGCCGATTTCTGCCCTCGGTGGCGGGTTCGGCAGTCGTCCTCGATCCGCGTGACGGCGGCATCATCGCGATGGCGTCCTACCCGACCTACGAGCCGTCCGAGTTCGTTGGCGGGGTCAGCCACACCTACTGGGGGCTTCTGCAGGACGCCGACAACCACTACCCCCTCATCAATCGGGCCATCCAGGCTGCGTATCCGCCGGGGTCGGTGTTCAAGGTCGTGTCGGGCGCGGCGATGCTGGAGGCCGGACTCATCACCACGGAATCGAGGCTGTCGTGTCCGTCGGCATGGCGCCTGGGTGGCATCACGTTCCGCAACTGGAACCCGCGGCACGATGGCTCGCTGGACCTCGCCGACGCGCTGATGCGTTCCTGCGACACGTTCTTCTACGAGCTTGCCTACCAGCAGTGGCGGCGTGAGCAGGTCGGCGCAGCAGACGGTGGCGTCGTGGCGGAGGTGTTGCCCGACGTTGCAGCGCAGTTCGGGCTGGGTCGCTCCCTCGGCATCGACCTGCCCAACGAGGCAGTCGGCGTCATCCCCGGGCGGGAGTGGCGCGCGGCGTACTGGGAGGAGAACAAGGACGTCTACTGCGAACGTGCCGACGAACTCGAGGCCGGCAGTTATGCCCAGCGAGTGAACGCGGACCTCTGCCTCGACGGGGGCAACTGGCGTGGCGGCGATGCTGTCAACGCCTCGATCGGACAGGGGGACGTGCTGACCACCCCCCTGCAGATCGCCAGCGCCTACGCCGCGGTCGCCAATGGCGGTCGATTGATGCAGCCCCATGTCGGCGCCGAGGTGCGCGCAGCCGACAACACTCTGGTCAGCACGATCGAGCCGGTCGAGTTGGGCCGGCTCGAACTCGACGCCACCGAGGTCGCCGAGATCCAGCTGGGGCTGTGGCAGGTCGTGCAGGGGGCGCGTGGCACGGCCGCCACGCCGTTTCGTGGCTTTCCCCTGGACCAGGTCGGAGTCGCCGGCAAGACGGGCACTGCGGAGCTGAAACCGAAGGTGCCCTACGCGTGGTTCGCGTCCTACGCCCCCTTCGACGATCCCCAGTACGTCGTCGTGGTCGCCGTCGAGCAGGGTGGCGGGGGATCCCAGACCGCGGCTCCGATCGCGCGCCGCATCTACGAGGCGATCTTCGACTTTGAGCGGACGCCGTTCGAGGCCGGCCCCGGCAACGTGGACTGACAATGGAATCCGCGTACTACGGCAGTGATCGCCAGGCCCGGATGCTGCGCCAGGACGTCCAGGACCGCTGGCAGGATGCCTACCAGCCGTTGCGCCACCTCGACCCGATCCTCGTGCTGGCGGCTCTTGGCCTGGCCGCCATCGGGATCGTCATGGTCCACAGCGCGACCGCGGGGCTCCTGCGCGAGCGCAGCGCGGATCCGATGCTCTTCACCACGAAGCAGATCATCTCGCTGGGGATCGGCATCGGCGCGATGATCGCGATGGCGTTGTTCGACTACCGCCACTTCCGAGCCTGGTCGATCCCGTTCTACATCGCCGTCGTGGTCCTGCTCGCAGCGGTGCTGACCCCCATGGGCCTGACGGTCAACGGTGCCCAGCGTTGGATCCAGTTCGGCGGCTTCCAGGTGCAGCCGTCGGAGTTGGCCAAGGTGGCCGTGATCCTGCTCATAGGTGCGCTGTTGCACGAACAGAAGGGCGACATCGGGCTGGGCGCGATCATGAGCGCCTTGGCCCTGCTGGCGGTGCCGATGGGCCTGATCTTCCTCGAGCCAGACCTCGGCACCATGATCGTCTTCATCTGGTTGGGGTTCGTGCTGTTCCTCATCGCAGGCGTGAAGGCGCGCTACCTGGTCGGGCTGGCGGCGATGGGGGTGGGCGCGATCTTCGTGGCCTTCCAACTCGAACTCATCAAGGCCTATCAACTCACGCGACTGACGGCGTTCCTGGATGCCGGGTCCGACGAACTCAGCCGTTCGTCGGGCTACCACCTCGACCAGGCACTCATAGCCATCGGCTCCGGCCAGCTGACGGGCAAAGGGTTGGGGCAGGGCAGCCAGAACACGCTGCGCTATGTCCCGGAGAACCACACCGACTTCATCTTCACCGTCGTGGGCGAGGAGCTGGGCTTCCTGGGCGCGGTGCTCGTGCTCGGGCTGTTCGCGATCCTGCTGTGGCGCGGACTTCGGATCGCCGCCCTCGCAAAGGACCAGTACGGACGACTCATTGCTGCGGGCACCGTCGGACTGATCTCGCTGCAGGTGTTGGTCAACATCGGGATGACCGTCGGGATCATGCCGGTGACTGGCATGCCGTTGCCGTTCGTCAGCTACGGCTCCAACGCCCTGATCGCGTTCTTCATGCTGGTCGGCGCGATGCTCAACGTCCACATGCGCCGGTTCAACTGACCACGACGAGGGGAAAGCAGGGTCGGCGTCGAATTCCAGAGGACGCCCACCGGAGTGTCCTGCGTGTTTCGTCCTGCTCAGCGCCGCGTTTCTCGCGGCACCTTCCTCGCCGTCACGGTCCTGTTGGCAGGGCTCACGTCGTATGCCGTCAACGGCCTCGGCTCCGTCGTGGCTACGGCAGACGCCGCGCCCGCCGGGAAGGGCAAGCCCGACAAGGGCGACCCTCCACCACCACCGCCACCGGTCGCGACCGTCCTGGCTGGCGCAGCCGCGATCAACATCGATCCTCGGCCCGACCTTGCCGATCCGATCGAATTCCCGCTGGCCCGCTGGGAGACTGACCCGGTCAAGTGCGCCACCCTGTCCGAGTCGTTCCTTGCCGAGGTCGCAGCCAACACCACGGAGGTGGTCGACCACCTGGCAACGGCCGGTTCGCCGTGGCCGGAGAACCCTGACTGCGTGTACATGGGTGGGTTCGGAATCGGTCCCATGAACCCCATGACGGCGGTCGATCCCGACCATGGCCTGTGGGTCCGCGCGTTCGCCGTTGGCGACGGGATGGACACCGCTGCCGTCGCCGTGATCGACGGCGAGGGCTGGCTGTGGGACTACGCCAACAAGTGCGATGACTGCGGCTCCAAGCAGATCGCGCAGACCGTTGCCGAGGCCACCGGCATCGATCCGGCGAACGTGGTCGTCGCTGCCACCCACGCCCACTCGTCGCCCGACTTCATCGGCGGGTGGGGCTTCGTGCCTGACTGGTACATGGCCCAGGCCCGGGACGCGATCGTCGCCGCCCTCACCGCTGCCATCACTGACAAGCGTCCAGCGATGCTGGAGACGGGGGAGGAGCGCGCCCGTGGCTTCAACCGTGAACGTCGCGACACGTATCGATCGGCGGAGGAACAGCAGTTGACCTGGCTTCGCGCGGTCGGCGTCGACGCCAATGTCCAGCCGGTCGCGGACGACGTGGTGTTCACGGTCGGCGCCTACGCAGCCCACCCCACCACGTACGGGACCAACGACGGCACCGGACACGCGGACTGGCCCGGCGGCTTCGTCGATCGACTCGAGGAACGCTTCGGTGGCGTCGGCATCCAGCTGATGACCGGCCTGGGCAACATCAGCGCGTCGGGGATGGGTCGTGACGGCGGGCAGGATCGCCTGGCGGACCTTGTTCCACAGGTCGGGGCCGGCCACCTGGTTGCCACGACGGACCTGCGCATCCAGCAGACCACCTGGCGCCAGCCGGTCACGAATGCACCGTTGTCGCTCCTGGGGGTTCCCGGGTTCTTCGACCGCCAGTTCGACGCCGTTCCCGCCACGCTTCAGACGGGGAAGAGCCCGGACACCGCACCCTGCCTGTCCGGCAGCGAGTACTCGGTCGAGTTGCCGGCAACGGCGCTGCGGTTCGGCAGTGACTTCCTGCTGACGACCGGGCCGGGGGAGCTGTTCTCGAACGTGACCAACACGATCAAGGAGCAGGGTGCCGCGACGGTCACGATGCCGATTTCCCAGGCCAACGACGCACTGGGCTACATGCCCCAGCAGTTCGAACTCAACGAGGTCAACCAGCTGGGCCTCGGGTTCGTCGCCGGCGGGTACCTCATCGTCAACTACGAGGACTCCTACGCCATCGATCGCTGCGTCGGCGACATGGCTCTCGAGACCATCCTCGGCCTGGCGGCAGCAACAGCCAGTTGATCGACCCCCAACGTTGTGGGTGGCTCCGCCCCGCGCATGTGGTTGCGCAGCCACCCGCAACGGCCAGTTGATCGACCCCCAACGTTGTGGGTGGCTCCGCCCCGCGCATGTGGCTGCGCAGCCACCCGCAACGGTTGGTTGGGGTGGCGCGGGGTGGGCGCGCACCGTGGGCTGAGGGCGAAGGGGTTGGCGGCTACGCTCGCCGGCGTCGCGCGGTTGCGTGCGGACGACGACCACCTCGATGCATGACGTCGAGCGGGAGCCGGCGCCGACGGCCACGCGGACCCTCTCGCTTCCGACACCAGGGCCTGGCTCGCTCGAGTCATCGCGCCGGCCCTCGAGGTGGCGCCATGACGACCTCGACAGCCTCATTGCACGCTCCGGACACGGCCACGCGCCGTGCCGTACGACGCGCGGCCGACCCGCTCGTGCCGCCGTCGGTATGGGACCTCGTCGAGCCGCACCTGCTGGACGTGCGCAAGCCGGCCCAATACGTCGGCGGCGAGGTGAACATGGTCGCCAAGGCCTGGGCTGACGTCCAGACGCGCTGGCTGCTGTGCTACCCGGACGCCTACGAGGTCGGCCAGCCCAACCAGGGCATCCAGATCCTCTACGAGCTGCTCAACGAGCGCCCGACGTCAATGGCGCACCGCGCCTACGCGCCTTGGCTGGACATGGACGCGGTCATGCGCGAGCACGGGCTGCCCGTGTTCTCGCTGGAGGGCCACGTCCCCCTCTGGGCCTTTGACGTGTTCGCGGTGACGTTGCCCCACGAGCTCGCTCACACGAACCTGCTGAACCTGATGGACCTTGGCGGAATCCCCCACCGCAGTGCCGATCGCACCGCCGACCACCCGCTGGTCGTGGTCGGCGGTCACGCGGCGTTCAACCCGGAGCCGCTGGCGGACTTCGTCGACGTGGCATTGGCCGGCGACGGCGAGGAGTTCACGCTGGAGCTCGACGCGGTGCTGGCCGCGTGGAAGCGCGACCGTGATGCGGGTGCCGTCAACGGCGACGCCCGCCAGCAGCGAACCGAGCTGCTCGATCGCCTGGCTCGCAACGTCGAGGGCGCGTACGTCCCCGAGTTCTACGAGGCCAAGCGGACTCGCGACGGAGGCCTGAAGGCCACCGTGCCGACACGCAAAGGGTTGCCGGACAAGGTGGTCAAGCGCACCGTCCAGGACCTGGAGCAGTGGCAGTACCCCAAGAAGCAACTGGTCCCGATGACCGAGGTCGTCCACGAACGCTTCAGCGTGGAGATCTTCCGCGGCTGCACCCGCGGCTGCCGGTTCTGCCAGGCGGGCATGATCACCCGCCCCGTGCGTGAGCGGCGGCCGGAGACGATTCAGAACATGGTCGTGGAGGGCGTGAAGAACACCGGTTTCGAGGAAGTTGGGCTGCTGAGCCTGTCCAGCGCCGATCACGCCCACATCGGCGACATCGCGCGCGACCTGGCCGACCACTACGACGGGACGACCACCTCGCTGTCGCTGCCGTCCACGCGCGTGGACGCATTCAACATCACGTTGTCCAACGAGCTGGCACGCAACGGCCGCCGCACGGGCCTCACGTTCGCGCCCGAGGCAGGCAGCGAGCGGATGCGCGCCGTCATCAACAAGATGGTCAGTGAGGAGGACATGCTGCGCACCGCCGAGCTGTCCTTCGCCAATGGCTGGCGCCACGTCAAGCTGTACTTCATGGTCGGCCTGCCCACCGAGACCGATGAGGACGTCGAGGCCATCGGCCATCTTGGCGTCAAGGTCTACGAGATCGCCAAGCGGCACGGCCAGCGCAACAAGGTCACCGTGTCGGTCGGAGGGTTCGTCCCCAAGCCTCACACACCGTTTCAGTGGGTCCGACAGGACACGCCGGAGGAGATCAGGCGCAAGCTCGGCCTCATTCGCCAGGTGGTCAAGGACCACCGCGGGGTGACGGTGCGCACGAACGACCCTGACGAGGGTGTGATCGAGGGATTGCTTGCCCGAGGCGGTCGTGAGCTCTGCGACGTCGTCGAGGCGGCGTGGCGGCGCGGTGCGCTCTTCGACGGCTGGCACGAGACGACGACCCTGCCGACGTGGTTGCAGGCCCTGGAGGACTGCGGCATCGACCTTGCCGAGCACAACCAGCGTGCACGTGGCGAGCGCGAGGTCCTGCCCTGGGACCACCTCGACAGCGGCCTCGAGAAGTCCTGGCTGTGGGATGACTGGCAGGAGGCAATCGCCGAGCGCGAGCTGGACGACTGCCGCTGGATCCCCTGCTACGACTGCGGCGTGTGCCCCGGCCTGGAACTGCAGCACGACACGGGGTTCGACGACGGCCGCAAGCCGTTGCCCATCGTCGCATCACCGCGACCGCTCGGTGGCGACGCGACCCTGCCCGTCGTGCTTGCACGCCAGGCCGACGCACGATGAGCCACCGCCACCGCGTTCGCTACACGAAGCTGGACCGTGTCCGGTTCGTGTCGGCGCGTGACCTGACCGCCGTCTGGGAACGTGCGCTGCGGCGAGCCAACCTGCCGATCGCCTACTCGGAGGGTTTCCGCCCGCACGCCAAGGTGTCGTTTCCGGACGCCCTGTCCGTCGGCCTGGAATCCACTGGCGAGTACGCGGAGCTGACGTTTTCCGAGCGGATCGATGCCGACTCGGCGTTCATGGCGTTGTCCGCGACGTTGCCCGACGGCATGGACATCACGACCCATCTGGAGGTCCCGGACAACGCGTCGAAGTTGGCGCGCCTGCTCCCGGCGACCCTGTGGCGGGCAACCTGGACCGACCCCGCGGTCGACCGGTCAGCCCTGTTCGACCTGCTGGACCAACGCACACGAGACCTGCTGGCCGCGACGACCTCCGAGGTTGTCAAGCACAAGCCCAGCGGCGACAAGGTCATCGACGTACGGGCTGCCGTGCTCGATCTCGTGGCGGCGTTTCCTGCCAGCCCTGACGTCCACTCCGTGGACGCGACCGGCGCCCCGCGCATCATCCTGAGCGCGGTCATCCGCAATGACGGACCGACCGTGCGACCGCTCGACCTGCTCCAAGCCATGCGCGCTGCCGACGGCGGTGCGTCGCTGCTTCCCGACCCCCATCGTGTGACACGCGTTGCGCAGGGGGAACGGGTCGATGGCGGCCTGCGCGAGGCGTTGACCGGCGAGGTGGTTGCACTGGCACCCGGACGTCTGGCGGGGGCCGCCTGACTGAAACGAGTCAACCCGTGAGCAAGACCGACCAGCCCGACGACCTCATCAGCACCACAGAGCCCGACGACGCGCCGACCCCCGCTGCCGAAGCCGGCGACGGCGCGCGAACCCGAACCCGAACGAGGACGCGGTCGGCTCCAACCTCGTCGGCTCCCACCCGGGCGGCCCGGGCGTCGGCCAAGCCGGCGAAGTCCGACGTGCCGCAGGGGGATGGCAAGGAGCAGGCCGGCGACAACGCTGGTGGGCAGGACACTGGTGCCGAGGAGGGCGACGACGCCCGTCCGGACGACGACGGTGCCCAGGTCGAGCCGTCCGGGTCCGACGACGACAGCGACGAGGTGGGCGGCGCGAAGCGTCGCCGCCGTCGCGGCAGCCGCGGCGGCCGCGGTCGGCGCAAGTCCAGCTCCGAGGCAGCTGGAGGGCCAAGCGCCGAGAGCGATGACGAGTACGACGACCAGAACGACGATCAGAGCGACGCCGAGAGCGACGACCAGAGCGACGACCAGAGGGACCAGGGCGGCGAGGAGGGCGGCGATCGCGACGACGCGACCAGCGCCAGGCACGAGCGGGGACCGGGACGGAGCCGGGGCGGTCGCCGCACGACCGCGAAGGCGACCCGCGATGCCGACGAACCAGACGAGAGCGCTGAGGACACGGCCACGCGCGAGGCCATCGCCAGGGGCGGCACGCGCATGGCGGCCAAGCGCCAGCGGCGTCCCAGCGGTGGCGTGGGCGGCGGCCACCAGGGGCCGCGCGGCGTCAGCGAAGAGGACCGCCGCGCCATCCTCGAGGGACCGCCCCGCACCATGTTGGTGACGGCCCGCAAGGACCGAACCCAGATCGCCGTGCTCGAGGACCGCCGCGTCATGGAACACCACGTCACCCACGTGGACGACGTGACCTACGTCGGCAACATCTACATGGCGCGCGTCCAGAACGTTCTGCCTGGCATGGAGGCGGCGTTCCTGGACATCGGCAAGGGCCGCAACGGCGTGCTCTATGCCGGCGAGGTGCTCTATGACGAGCAGGATCTCGACGAGTCCGCACCGCCACGCATCGAGGACACGCTCAAGAATGGCCAGAAGGTCCTGGTCCAGGTGACCAAGGATCCCATGGGCACCAAAGGGCCGCGCCTGACCCAGCACCTGTCGTTGGCCGGCCGCTACATGGTCCTGGCGCCCAACTCTGACCTCTTTGGCATCTCGCGCAAGTTGACTGACAAGGAGCGCGATCGCCTGCGCCGGATCGTCAAGACGACCAAGCCGGAACACCACGGCATCATCGTGCGCACCGCCGCCGAGCATGCCACCGAGGAGCAGTTGACCGCGGACCTCGAGCGGCTCCTGGCCAAGTGGGAGAAGGTCGAGGAGGCCGTCAAGGACGCGAAGGTCCTCAGTGCCGTCTACGAGGAGCCCAAGCTGGTCGTGAAGGTCATCCGCGACAACTTCGGTCCCGAGTTCGAGCGCTGCATCGTGGATGCCAAGGAGCTCTACGACGAGGTGCGCAGCTACCTCGAAGAGGTCGCCCCGGAACTGCTGGACAAGGTCGAGCTGTACGAGCCGCGGGTTGACGGTGACGAGATTCCGAGCAGCCTGTTCGAGGCCTACAACGTCAATGAGCAGCTGCGCAAGGCCATGGACCGCAAGGTTTGGTTGCCATCCGGTGGCTATCTCATCATCGAGACCACGGAGGCCATGAAGGTCATCGACGTCAACACCGGCAAGTTCACCGGTGGCAAGGACGCGTCGCTGGAGGAGGTGGTGCTCAAGACCAACCTCGAGGCGGCGGACGAGATCGTGCGCCAGCTGCGGTTGCGCGACCTGGGCGGCATGATCATCATCGACTTCATCGACATGCTGCTGAAGGCCAACCAGGATCAGGTGGTTCGCCGGCTGAAGCGCGAGCTCCTGCGGGATCGCACGAAGACGCGTGTCTCCGAGGTCAGTCGCCTCGGCCTGGTCCAGATGACGCGCAAGAACGTCAGCCACGGACTGGTCGAGTCGTTCAGTCACCGCTGCGAGACGTGCAGCGGCGCTGGGCGGATCCTCGACGACCTCGACTGACGTGGCCGCGTCCACTTCCGTCGGGTTCGACCCGGACGCTGCCCAGGCGACACCGCGGCATGGCCTGCAGGTCATCATGCGCGCGTTGCAGGCTGCCCCGCGAGAGTTCGCGTGGGCGAGCCTGGCATCGGCGGTCTACGCGGCGATGACCGTTGCCTCATCGGTGGTCCTGGGTCGGATCACCGATGACGTGGTCCTGCCGGCGTTCGCGGCCGGCGAGGTGTCGGAGACTGCACTGGCGGTGTCCTTTGCCGCCATCGTGGCCGTGGCGCTGGTGAAGGGTCTTGGTGTCGTCGGTCGTCGATTGGGGGCGTACGCGGCGCAACAGCGGATTCAGGCCCGTCACCGGGTCAGTGTCACGGAGCGCTACCTCGCCCTCCCGATCGAGTGGCACCGTCGGCGCTCCACCGGGGAACTGCTGGCGCACGTGTCCGCCGATGCCGAGGCGGCGGCCTTCGTCGCCGCCCCGTTGCCGTTGGCCTTCGGTGTGATCGTCATGCTGGTGATCACCGGCGTGATGCTGGTGCGGACCGACCCTGTGCTGGCGTTGGTGGGCCTCGCCGTCGGACCGGGGCTCGCCGTTGCCAACGAGGTGTTCCAGCGCCGCATGCGCAGCGCGGCGGCCCAGGCCCAGGCCCTGCGTGGTCGGGTGTCCGCGATCGCCCATGAGTCCTTCGACGCAGCGTTGGTCGTCAAGTCGTTCGGCCGCGAGGACGATGAGACCGAGCGCCTCCGCGAGGCCAGCGAACATCTGCGTGATCGCATGATCCGGATCGCACGGCTGCGCGCGGCGTTCGACCCGTGGTTTGAGGTCCTGCCTGCGTTGGGCACCGCAGCGGTGCTCGTGATCGGGGCGTCACGGGTTGCCGATGGCACATTGACGGCGGGGACCATGGTGCAGTTCGCGTACCTGTTCAGGTTGGTCGCCCTGCCCCTGCGCGTGTTCGCCTGGTTGCTTTCCGAACTGCCGCAGGCAGCGGCCGGACTGGACCGCATCGATCGTGTCCTGGAAGCGCAGGGCGCGGTCGAACACGGAAGCAGCGACGTCCCAGGACGTGGTGGCGTGGAGGCGGACATGCGAGCCGTCGCCTACACCCACCCCCTTGCCGAGGGAGTTGCCCTGGAGGGCGCGCGCGGCGTCGCGGACGTCACCCTCGACGTGGCTCCGGGCCAGACCGTGGCGGTGGTCGGGCCAACCGGATCTGGCAAGTCCACGATTGCGTCGTTGTTGGTTCGGTTGGTCGATCCGCAGGGAGGTGTCGTCAGCATCGATGGTCGCGACCTCAAGGCGTTGTCAAGGCAGGCGCTGTCATCGACAACTGCGGTCGTGTTCCAGGAGCCGTTCCTGTTCGACGACACGGTCCGCGGCAACGTGACCCTGGGAGACGATCACGACGACGAGTCGGTCTGGGCCGCCCTGGAGTTGGCACAGGCCGCCGAGTTCGTGCACGACCTGCCGGACTCCCTGGACACGATGGTTGGGGAGCGCGGCGCAACGCTGTCCGGCGGTCAGCGCCAGCGACTCGCCCTGGCCCGGGCCCTGGTTCGCCGACCGCGGTTGCTGGTGCTGGACGACGCGACCTCTGCGGTCGATCCGCGACTCGAGGCACGAATCCTCGAGGGCCTTGCCGCTGCAGAGCGCCCGTCGACGACCATCGTGGTCGCGTACCGCCGTGGCTCGATTGCCCTGGCGGACGAGGTGGTCTTCATCGATGGCGGACGCGTGGCCGCCCGCGGTCCGCACGACGTGCTCGCGGCCACCGTCCCCGCCTACAGCGCGCTGGTGTCCGCCTACGACAAGGCCGGGGAGGTCGCAGCATGAGCGCCACGCTGGCGTCGGCCACCCGCGGATCGGTCGGCGAGCAGGCCGGTGCCTCGGCGCTGCAGACCGCCCGACGTGGACTGGCCCTCAGCCCGGGCCTGCGGATCGGGTTGGGGACGACCGTCGTGCTGGCCCTTGTCGCCACGGCCGGGCGCGTCGTCGTGCCCGTGGCCGTGCAACGTGTGGTCGACCTGATCGCCGTGAACACGGCGATCGACCTGGACGCCGTACGGCGGACGGTCCTGGTGGCGGTCCTGGCCACCGGCGTGACCGGAGCCTGCCAGGCCTGGATGAACGTCAGGCTGGGGAGGGTGTCGGAGACGGCCCTGTCTGACCTGCGCGTCCGCGCGTTCCGTCACATCCATGATCTGTCCATGCTCCACCAGGCTGCGCAGCAGCGCGGGCAGTTGGTCGCGCGTGTCACCAGTGACATCGCGTCCATCTCGCAGTTCCTGGCCTGGTCGGGCGTCCAGCTCCTGGTCAACGCGGGGCAGCTCGCGATTGCCCTGCTGGTGATGTTCGTCTACTCGTGGCAGCTGGCCGTCGTCGCCCTGTTGAGCCTGTTGCCATTCGTGCTCATCAGCCGCTGGTTCCAGCGGCGCCTGGTCGTGGCCTACCTCGACGTTCGCCGCAAGGTTGGCCACATGCTGGCCGTGCTGGGGGAGGCCGTCGTCGGCGCACCCGTCGTGCGTGCCTATGGCGTCGAGGACCACACGCAGCGCAGGCTCGATGACGCCATCGAGGACAACCGTGCGGCGGGCCTGCGCGCCGGTGGCCTGTCGGCCGGCTACTCCGGCGCCGGCGAGCTGTTCGTCGGCATCGCGTCGGGCGCCGTTGTCGTCGCGGGCACATGGCTCGCCGTGCGTGGCACGTTGACCGTCGGGACGGTCCTTGCGTTTCCCTTCCTGATCGTGCTGTTCCTGCAGCCGCTGCAGATGGCAGCGGAGATGCTCAACGAGGCGCAGAACGCCGTGGCCGGCTGGTCGCGGATCCTTGACGTCCTGGACACCCCTCCCGACGTGGCCGACCCCGCGGATGGCGTCGCCCTTCCCGACCAGCCGCTGGACGTGCGCTTCGACGACGTGCAGTTCCGGTACCCGCGGCCCGGCGAGTCGCCGCGGACGGCCACAGGGCCGCGGGTCCTGCGTGACGTCGAGGTGACCTTGCGCGCCCACAGCCACGTCGCGGTGGTCGGGGAGACGGGGTCCGGCAAGACCACGTTCGCCAAGCTGCTCACCCGGCTCATGGATCCGACATCCGGGCAGGTGCTGCTCGGTGGCGTGCCCGTCGACCAGGTTGCCTTCAACAGCCTGCGCAGCAGGGTCGTGATGGTTCCCCAGGACGACGTGCTGCTCGACGGGAGCATCGCCTACAACGTCGCCTGGGCATGCCCCGGAGCCGGCCCCGACCAGGTCGCGGAGGCGTTCACCACGCTTGGGCTCGGGGACTGGGTCGCGGCCCTGCCCCAAGGCATCCACACGACCGTCGGTGAACGTGGTGCCTCGTTGTCGGCGGGCGAGCGGCAACTCGTGTCGTTGGCTCGCGCGTACCTGACCGACCCGGACATCCTGGTCCTCGACGAGGCGACGTCCGCCGTCGACCCGGCCACCGAGGTGCGCCTCCAGCGTGCAATCGCGGGCCTGGCCCAGGGGCGCACCACGGTGACGATCGCCCACCGCATGTCCACGGCGGAGTCCGCCGACACGGTCCTGGTGTTCGACCGCGGTCGACTGGTGGAGCGTGGCGCCCACGCCGATCTGGTCGAGGCTGGCGGGATCTACTCGGCGCTGCACGCCTCCTGGGTGTCGGGCCGCAGCGCCTGAACCCGGGCGTGGCAGGGCGGTTGGGCACGGCGCGTGGCTTCCATAACCTGCGCCTTCTCATCACACAGGACCGCGCATGGGCTCGACCACGCACGCCGGCACCATCCAGATCCCGGAAGCAGCTGGCTCGTTGGCCCACTCGTCGGTCGCCGACGTGGATCGTGCCATCGAGGAGGTCGCGGCCAACCGTGGCGCCTGGATCAGGACGACCGTGGCGTCGCGGATCGCCCTGATCGATGAGATGCTGGCCATCCTGGATGACGTCGCCGCAGACTGGGTGGCGGCCGCGGCCCAGGCCAAGGGACTCCAGCCGGGTGACCCGCGTCGGGGCGAGGACTGGTTTGGCGGGCCGACAGCGCTTGGCCAGCAACTGGACCTGCTCCGGCGCGCGCTGGTCGACATCGAGGCCACGGGTCGGCCGGCCCTGCCCGGCAAGCCAACCCTGCGCGCGACGACCGGCCAGGTCACGGTCCCGACCGTGCCGGTCCGCGCCGCCGACCGCCTGATGTTCCCGGGCCTGACGGCTCACACCCACCTCATGCCCGGGGTCTCGCTCGACGCTGTTCGGCAGGCTGCGATCTACACCGAAACCGCGGGCGAGGGAGGCGTGTGCGCCGTCCTCGGCGCGGGAAACGTCAACTCGATCGCGCCGACCGACGTGATGACCAAGCTCTTCAACGACAACCTCGTGACGGTCCTGAAGATGAACCCCGTCAACGAGTACTCCGGCACCTACCTGGAGCAGGTGTTGGGGGTGCTTGTGCGGCGCGGATTCCTGCGGTTCGTCTACGGCGGCGTGGAGGTCGGCAAGCGCCTCACGACCCATCCGCTCGTGACGCACATCCACATGACAGGATCCGACAAGACCCACGACGCCGTCGTGTGGGGCGTTGGCGACGAGGGCGAGCGCAACCGCGCCAACCGCACCCCAATCACCGACAAGCTGGTCACAAGCGAGCTCGGCAACGTGACACCGGCGATCATCGTCCCGGGACCCTGGTCCAAGGGTGATCTCAGGTTCCAGGCGGGCCACCTTGCTGGGATGCTGACGTTCAATGGCGGCTTCAACTGCATCTCCACGCGGGTGATGATCCACCACGCGAAGTGGAACCAGCGTCGCGAGTTCATGGATGCCTTCACCCACGCGCTGGGCGAGGCGCGACCCCGGCTCGCGTACTACCCGGGCGCGCGCGATCGCTGGGCGGCGATGACCGCGGCGCACCCCAGCAACGACCAGTTCGGGGTGGACGACGGCACCGAGGGTTGCGTGCCGTGGACGTTGTTGCGTGATCTCGACCCTGACCAGCACGACGACATCGCGTTCACGACTGAAGCCTTCAACGGCGTGATGGGTGAGGTCGCCATCGATGCGCCAATGGACATTGCCAGCTACCTCGATCAGGCAGTGGACTTCTGCAACGACGTGTTGTGGGGGACCCTGGGTGCGACCTTCATCGTGCACCCCCGCACGATGCGCAACCAGGACAGCGCCGCGGCGGTCGAGCGTGCGCTGGACCGCCTTCAGTACGGCTCGATCGTCGTCAATGAGTGGGCTGGCGCAGGCTTCGGCTTCATGTCCACCCCATGGGGGGCGTTCCCGGGCCACCCACTGCATGACATCAGGTCCGGTCGGGGCTTCGTCCACAACACGCTCATGGTCGAGGATGTCCAGAAGACGGTCTTCCGAGCGCCGTTCCGGTCGCCCACGGGCAAGTGGGGCTTCGATCCCTCGCATCGCACGCTGGACCGACTTGGGCCGGCGGCCTATCAGGTCTGGGGCCGCGGCCGACTGAAGGGCCTGCCGGCAGCATTGGCGGCGGCCCTGCGCGGCTGACGCCAGCGGGCGATCACGGCAAGGCACATCGTGCCGTGAACCGCTTGGCTGGTGGCCCCCTTCGCTTGTCTGCCCGGAGTCCCTCGTGAAGCTCGGCATCCTCTCGCGCGCCCCCGGCGCGTACAGCACCATCCGCCTGCTGACGGCGGCGCTCGAGCGGGGCCACGAGGCGAAGGTCCTGAACACCCTGCGGTTCGGGATCGACCTGGCTGGGTCCGAGCCCGACATGCAGTACCGCGGCAAGCCACTCGAGGACCTCGACGCGGTGATCCCGCGCATCGGCGCCTCGATCACGTTCTTCGGGTTGGCCGTCGTGCGCCAGTTCGAGCAGATGGACATCTACACGCCCAACACGGCCTCCGGGATCGCGAACTCGCGCGACAAGCTGCGGGCCATCCAGATCCTGAGTCGCCACGACATCGGCATCCCCGCGACGACCTTTGTCCGTGACCGCAAGGACGTGCTGCCCGCCATCGAACGCGTCGGTGGCGCGCCGGTCGTCATCAAACTGCTCGAGGGAACCCAAGGCATCGGCGTCATCCTTGCACCGGACAAGCAAGTCGCGGAAGCGGTGATCGAAACATTGCAGAGCACGCGTCAGAACGTCCTGATCCAGCGTTTCGTCGCCGAGAGTCGAGGTCGCGACATCCGTGCCCTGGTCGTGGGCGATCGCGTCGTGGCCGCGATGCGTCGGGTCGCACAGGGCGACGAGTTCCGCTCCAACGTCCATCGTGGTGGCAGTACCGAGTTGGTGGACATCGATGAGGACTACGAGCGCGTTGCGGTGCAGGCCGCCCAGATCATGGGGCTGCGTTTTGCTGGTGTCGACATGCTGGAGTCCGACGACGGTCCGTTGGTGATGGAGGTCAACTCGTCGCCTGGCCTGGAGGGGATCGAGACCACCACTGGCCTGGACGTTGCCGGCGCGGTCATCGACTACATCGCCAACCAGGTCGACTTCCCGGAGTTGGACATCCGACAGCGCCTGACGGTCAGCACCGCCTACGGAGTTGCCGAGATCCTCGTGCGAGAGGGCTCCGGCATGATCGGCCACACGATCGACGGGACGGGCCTGCGCGACAAGGACATCACCGTGCTGACGCTCACACGCGGGCACAAGGTCATCCCGAACCCGCGTATGACGCGCGAGCTCGAGGCCGACGATCGCCTGCTGTGCTTCGGCAGGCTCGAATCGATGCGCGACCTCGTGCCGGCTCGTCGACGGCGCCGCGACCTGATCGCCGTCGAGCCTCTGCCGGAGCACCCCCTCGAGGTTTCTGAGCCGGATCCGGAGGGGTCCGAACCCGTCACGGTGACCACGTGACCGAAGCGGTCACCGGATCTCGCGGACCTGCCACGCCATGATCGGCGCGTCAGCATCGCCGCAGGACAGCGGGCGCTGTTGCTGAGGCGTGGCGATGGCCAGCGCGACGTTGTGCGTCCGTCCAGCGGCATCCACGGAAACCAGGGCTTCTTCGTCCGTCGCGCGCACCACGGTGGCCCGGACAAGGTCGATTCCGAGGACACCGGTGTGCTGGCGGACTGCAACGTCGGCGACCTGGGCAGCCGGTGGGTCGCAGGACCGGCCTCGGTAGCGGGGTAGGTACACCTCGCGACCGTCGGTGGCGGCGACGAGGCGCGCCACCTCGTCCGGGTCGACCCGTCCGTACGTGAGCCCCCACGGCAGCACGATGACGACCCCGGCGAACCGGTGCCCGCCGGTGTGCGATGTCTCCCAGACGGGGCGGTCGGTTGCCGCCGAGAGGGCGGCCACCAGCGGTCGGCCGAACACCGCGCAACAGGCGTCGCGTCTGGCGTGTGTGCACACCAGGTAGACCGGCGCGGCGGTCGTCGCCCGCTGGGTGACGTCGAGTTCTGCCAGCGTCTGGTCGTCGTGGGAGCCCAGGTCGTGCAGCGCCGCGTGGTCATGATCTGCCACGGCCCAGATCACCTGCCTCGAGTGGACCGAGGACGTTCGATCGTGACGCCGCACCAGTTGCACCCGCGCTCGCAGGCCGTCGGCCAACCGCTGGAGCGCGTCGGCGGCGGGCGCGGGGATCCTCGACTCGGAGAGGGCATCCCGTCCCCATGGGCCGGGATCCTCGATGACCAACCACGACATTGCGACCGCCGCCGTGCCAGGCAGCGGTTCCCCCGCGGCACGTCCCAGGATCGCGCAGCGATCGACGCCATCAGTACCCGAGATCAACGTCCACCAGTCCCTCCAGCGGTTCACGGGCCGCCCATCGCCTGACGTTCTCGGTCACCCGGGCTGCCAGCAACGGCCGGCCCATCTCCGGCGTGTTGGCGATGTGAGGGGTGATGATCACGTTCGGCAGCGACCACAGCGGGTGAGCGGCGGGCAGGGGCTCAGGGTCGGTCACGTCCAGCGCGGCGCCGCCAATGCTTCCTTGGCTGCAAGCCGCCACGAGGTCGTCCGTGACGATGTGGCCGCCACGGGCAACGTTGACCAGCCACGCATGCTGCGGCATGGCCGCCAACACCGAGGCATCGATGATGCCAACGGTCTGTGGCGTCAGCGCAAGGGTCAGCACGACCAGGTCTGCGTCCGCCACCACCTCGATCAGCGCGTCGCTGGTCACGACCCGCGACACTCCGGGAATGTCCTGCGCGGACCGGCGCACAACGGTGATGTTGCAGTTGAACGGGCCGAGCAGGCGCAGCAGGGAGCGCGTGATCTCCCCCCCGCCGACGATGACCACCCGCGCCCCGAGCAGGTTCACACCAGCCGGGGCTGTCCACGTCTTCTGGCGGGCGTAGCCGGCGAGGTGGCGCATCCCCGCCAACGCCAGTCCCAGGGCGTGCTCGGCGACGGGTTCGGCGTAGACACCCTTGCCGCACGTCCAGATCCGCTCATGGTCGAGTTGGCCGACGAGTGGCTCGATGCCCGCGAACGGCAGTTGCACCCAGGCCAGGTCGGGTCGGGCTGACAACGCTGCGCCGAGCGCCAGCGAGCCACGCGCGTCGGTCCACACCAGCGCCTCGGCATCCGCCAGTGCAACCACCTCGCCGCCACCGGCTCTCACGGCGGCGGCCAGATGATCGGACGACCCGGCCGGCTCGACAGCGATCTTCGGCGCCATGTTCGCGGCATCCATCCAGCAGCCTCCTGTGGGCGCCGGGACGGTACGCCAAGTGCGCCATGCAGCCGTGGACGACGGACCCCAGGGTGCTCAGGGGGCGGGCAGCGTGGCGGTAGCGTCGTGCCGACCGCCGCACCGGGACCCGCGTGAACCTTCGATCGCCGCGACGCCGACCGTGAACGATCGCCCGATCGGGGTCTTCGACAGCGGGTTGGGTGGCCTGACCGTGCTGCAGGCGTTGGCCGATCTCCTTCCCGACGAGGACCTCGTCTACTTTGGTGACACGGCGCGCTACCCCTACGGGCCACGGCCGGCCGCCCAGCTGCGCGACTTCTCGCACGAGATCACCGAGGTCCTGCTCGACCGCGGGGTCAAGATGGTCGTCGTGGCCTGCAACAGCGCCACCGCAGCGGCGCTCCCGGACCTTCGTGCCCGTCACGACGTGCCCTTCGTCGGCGTCGTCGAGCCGGGGGTCCGCGCTGCGGTCAAGGCGACCCGGACCGGCCGCGTCGGCGTCATCGGTACGGAGATGACCGCTCGCAGCCGCGTCTACGAGGTCACGGCGCAACGCCTGCGCACCGGGCTGGACCTGCACGTCGCCGCCTGCCCCGGGTTCGTCGAACTGGTCGAGGAAGGGCGCACGACCGGACCGCGGGCGCGCCGCGTCGTCGAAGGCGGCCTGCGCGACATCCTGGCCACGGGCATCGACACGCTGGTCCTGGGCTGCACGCACTATCCCCTGCTGGCCCGCACGATCAGCGACGTTGCCGGGCGCGACGTCACGCTGGTGTCCAGTGCCGACGAGACCGCGTTCGAGGTGCGTGGGATCCTGGAGCGCACGGGCTGGGGCCGTGTGGGCGGCGACCCGGCGGAGCAACGCAACGCCGCCCCCGCACGGCGTACGTTCCTGACGTCGGGCGATCCTGCTCGGTTCGCCCGGCTGGGGGAGCGATTCCTCGGGTGGCCGCTTCGCGACGTGCAGGCTCACGGATGGGCCTCAGTCGCCTGAGGGCAACGTCGAGGGAGGCTGCATGAACGCCCGTCACCTGGCCGGCGTGGTGGGCGCATGACCCGGGTCGTGGCGCTGGACCTGATGGACACGCTCGTCCACGATCCGTTCCGGGAGGCACTGCGTGCAGCGCTGGGGCGGGACTGGGTGGCCGTGCTCGCCGAGCGCCCGCGTGACGCGTGGCCGCGTTTCGAGCGCGGCGAGCTGACCGAGGACGAGTTCTGGGACGTCCATGGCGGTGACCGGGTCGACCGCGCTGCCTTCGATCGCGTGCGCCGCGACGGCACGACCTGGCTCCCAGGCATCCCGGAGCTGCTCGCCGACCTGCGCCGCGCCGGCGTGCCCATCGTGGTGGCGACGAACTACCCGTCGTGGATCGATGACGTCGAGCGTCGGCTGTTGGATGGTGTTGTCGACTTCGTCGTGGCGTCGTGCCGGATCGGCGTCCGCAAGCCGGATCCGCGCTTCTACGCCGCAGTCGTGCAGGCGGCATGCGCCGTGGCCGGCAGGGATGTGGTGCCGAGTGACGTGGTGTTCGTCGACGACCGTGACGACAATGTCGAGGCGGCGCGGACCGCCGGCCTGCACGGGCATCTGTTCGAGGGTGCCGCTGGCCTGCGCGCCGCGCTGGTCAGCCTTGACTGCCCAGTGCCGCCCCTTGCCGGCTGATTGTTGCACTCGTCGGTGAGCAGTGACTCGTTCACGACTTGCGGCGCTGAACCAGCGATCCCGCCAACCGGTCGTGCCAGCCGCGCCCCAGGGGGTCGCTGCTGATCGTGGCCAGGATCGATGCCGCGGCGGCCAGTCCCAGGACCCCACCCAGCGTCGCGGGGACGCCCGTCAGCAGGATCCAGAGGTTGCGCATCGTCGCCGTCGGGAGGTCCATCGCACCGGTGTCCTCGCGGCGCACCTCGATCGTTGACACGCGTTTGCCGAACGTCTGTCCGTACCGAGCCTCCAGGACCACGGCATACGCGAACATCGCCAATGCCAGCAGCACACCAAACACGTCGTCGGTGTCGGCTTCGGCGATCAGGGCGATCAACGCCATGGGCAGACCGACAACCAGGGAGTCGATCCCCTTCGCCAGCAACCTGGCGCCGGGGCTGGGGATCGATCCTGGTGGCGGGTCGAAGTCGCTCAGACCCGCCACCGAATGTTGCCCGTGCTCAGGCGACGACGACGTGCGCGTGGGCGCGCTCGTCGTGCCAGCCACGGCCCTCGGCCGAGCCCGAGATCGTGATGGCGATGTAGATGACGACCACGAGCGAGGCGAGTCCACCGAGGAACGGCACCACGCCCAGCAGGAGCCAGAGGTTGCGTTGGATGGCGACATCCTGCGTCATCGGTTGACCGTCGTCGCGGACCACCTGCAGGTGCATGACGTTCTTGCCGATCGTCTTGCCGTCCTTGCCTTCCATCATGATGAAGTAGCCGAAGTAGGCGATCGACGACAGGGCCCCCTCGATGATGAAGCCGAGCGGCAGCACCGCGGTGACAATGGCAATCGGGACGCCAACGGCGATGCCGTCGATGAGGCGTGCCAGGAACCGCTGGGCCATCGTCGGGACGGTGCCGCTGGCAGGTCCGAAACCCTGGCCAGGTGACGGGCCGCCCGGTGGCGGACCTGCTGGTGGTGGTGGTGGCGGCGGTGGTGTCGAGTCGCTCACGTGGGTATCCCCCAAGTCGAAGTCGGGCCCAACATAGCCCCTGCCTACGCTCGACGTCCGCGACTCACGGAGCAGCAGTGGCACGGCATCGACTCGCCATCCTGGCCGGCGACGGCATCGGGCCGGAGGTGATCGCCCAGGGGTGCAAGGTCCTCGACGTCGTCGAGAAGCTTGAAGGCTTCTCGACCGACCGCGTGGAGTACGACCTCGGCGGGCGCCGCTACCTCGACACCGGTGAGGTGCTCTCTGACGAAACTCTGGCGGAACTCCGCGCTTTCGACGCGATCTACCTCGGTGCCGTGGGAACGCCGGACGTGCCGCCGGGGGTGATCGAGCGCGGGCTGCTGCTCAAGTTGCGTTTCGCGTTCGACCAGTACGTCAACGAGCGGCCGGTCAAGCTCTACGACGGGGTCACCTCCCCGGTCGCCGGACTGACCCCGGACCGCTGCGACTTCGTCGTCATACGCGAGAACACCGAGGGCGTGTACGCCGGGGCCGGCGGCGTGCTGTATGAGGGCACCCAGGCCGAGGTTGCGACGCAGGAATCCATCAACACCCGCCACGGTGTCGAGCGCGTCGTGCGCTACGCCTTCGAGCGGGCACGGCATAGGGCCGCCGATCGTGGCGGCGCGCCGCGAGCCAAGCTGACGCTGGTGCACAAGACCAACGTGTTGATCCATGCCGGTGGCCTGTGGGACCGCACCTTCAACGAGGTTGGTGCTGCCGACTTCGCCGACGTCGAGCGCGACTACGTCCACGTCGATGCTGCGTGCCTGTACTTCGTCACGCAGCCCGAGCGGTTCGACGTCGTCGTCACGGAGAACCTGTTCGGGGACATCATCACTGACCTCGGCGCTGCCGTGCAGGGCGGCATGGGCCTGGCTGCCAGCGGCAACCTCGACCCGAGTCGTCGTGCTCCCTCGATGTTCGAACCGGTCCACGGATCCGCACCTGACATTGCGGGTCGCAACCTGGCTGACCCGACGGCGGCCGTGATGAGCCTGGGCCAGCTGTTGGGGTTTCTGGGCGAGGACGCGGCGGCACGGCGCGTCGAGCGCGCTGTCGCTGCCTGGCTGGCCGAGCGCGGAAGCGGTGCGTCCGTGCCAACGTCGACGACGGCGGTCGGCGACCGGTTGGCCGAGCTTGCCGGTCGTTGACCGGCCATTCGGCCTCATGCTGGCAGTGTCGAAGGTCCCACGCTGATGACTGGTCCGTTCGTATTCTTGATCGAGGTCGACGTGAGAGGTGTGTGGTGACCAGCTGGCAGGCCCACGTCGTCCGCCGCACCGGTGTGGCGTTCGTCCGCGCGACGCGCTCCTCCGGCGGTGGCGAGCCGACCATCGACGACCTGCCTCGCATCCGGGCCGGCATGGAGAAGGCTGCGGGAAGGATGCGCCTGCATCGCGAGACGATCGTCGGCGAGACCAATCTGAACGGCATACCGGCCGAGCGCATCACGACGCCGCGGTCGGTCAGCGACCGCGCCGTGCTGTACCTCCACGGCGGCGCCTATGTGTTGTGTTCGCCGCGCACGCACCGTGGCCTGGCATCGGCGGTCGCGTTCGCCAGCCACAGCCAGGCCTGGGTCATCGAGTACCGGCTGGCTCCCGAACACCCCTATCCGGCGGCGCTTCAGGATGGGCTGAGAGCCTGGGACGAACTCGCGCAGCGCTTTGCGCCCGAGCGCATCGCGATCGTGGGCGACTCCGCTGGCGGCGGGTTGGCCGTGCAGTTGCTGGTGGCCCTGCGCGACCGAGGCGGGCCGCTGCCCGGTTGTGCTGCGCTCATGTCGCCATGGGTCGACCTGTCGGGCTCCGGACCGACCATGTGGGAAAGAAACGCCCGCGACCCCTGGTTGCCGGCAGAGCTGATGCACCTGCCGGCGCAGGCCTACGCCGGAGACCTGGACGTGGCCGACCCGCGCGTCAGTCCGTTGTTTGCCGATCTGCGTGGGCTCCCACCCCTGTTGGTCCACTGCGGCACCGACGAGATCGTCCACGACGACGCGACGCGGTTGGTCGAACGGGCCAAGGCTGCCGGAGTCGACGCAACGATCGGGATCTGGCCGGGCATGTTCCACGTCTTCCAGGCCTTCCCGGGCATCCCGGAACGGCGCCGCGCCCTGCGTGAGATCGGCGGCTTCATCCGCCGCCACGTCCCCGACAGCCGCGCCGTCGCGCCGCGCCGCCTGGTCGGTTGACCCGCTGGGTGGCCGTTTTTCGCCACGCACCCGGCGCTGGCTTCTACGGTTGTCGCTCCGGAACAGGAGTGGCGATGCCGAACGTCTACAAGAAGATCGAGCTGGTGGGGTCGAGCAAGGAGGGCATTGACGACGCCATCCGTCGCGCCATCGCCCGCGCGTCGGAGACGACGCGCAACCTCGACTGGTTCGAGGTCGACGAGATCCGGGGATGGATCCGCGACGGCGAGCCGCAGCACTTCCAGGTGACGTTGAAGGTCGGCTTCCGCATCGATGACGACGGCCCGGTTGTCGACTGACCCAGGAGTCATCAGGCCGTTGGAACCAGCTGGCGGTCGTGCTCGCGATCTTCGACGACCTCGTCGTCGCCGCGCCGGATGACGTCGGGGGTCCATGCGGCCACCATGCAGTCGCGACCACCGCCCTTGGCCGTGTAGAGGCAGGCATCGGCGCGCTCGAGGATGGTTGCGACCGTGTCGTCGACCCTGGCAACGGCGAGACCAAGCGACACCGTGATCGGCTTGGGGGCCTCGATGGCGTGCACGGACGTTCGGATCCGCTCGGCCAGCAGGAGGGAGCCCTGCTCGCCGCCTTCGGGCAGGACGACGATGAACTCCTCGCCGCCCCATCGTGCGACCCGGTCGGTCCCACGGGTGTGATGGCGCAACACGTCCGCCAGTCGCTCCAGCACCTGGTCCCCGGCGGCGTGACCGAACGTGTCGTTCAACGACTTGAAGTGATCGACGTCGATCATGATGATCGAGCCACGATCGATGTCACGCGCGGCCCGGTTCAGCGCCGGCTCGATCCCGCGTCGGTTGGGCAGGCCGGTCAGCGGATCGATGTAGGCCAGGCGGGCGGCTCGCCGAGCCTGGCGTTCGCCGGTTGCGAGGTTGCGCGCCGTGGTCGCGGATACGTCGAAGAGCAGGATCACGATGCCGGTGCTGAGCAGGATCTCGCCGACCGTGGGCAGGGCGTCCAGCATCTCCTGGTTGCCGTCCAGGCGCAGGACGGCGAGGGTCCCGTAGAGCCACACCGAAAGCAGGGCGAACGTCCAGCGCCGAGCCATCCGTGGACCGAATGCCACGTACGCACCACCCACGAGGATCCCCTGGATGCGCACCGCGGCGTAGGCCGTGGCCTCGAAGTCGCGCAACCCCCGGGCCTGGCCGAGCAGGCCGGTGGTGAACGCGCCGATCAGGAGGACGGCCATGACGCCGAACAGGAGGCGACCCACCTGCTCGGTCTTCAGGCGCGCCGCCCGAAAGGCGATCGCGCCGGCGACCAGGATCAGCTCCGCGACTGGGGTGGCCAAGCGGACGAAGGGTTCGACCGCCCGCAGCCACCACACGGGCAGTGCGATGAGCGCCGCTGCCAGGAGTGCCCACGCCAAACGCTGCTGCGCGTCCTTCAGGCGCAGGCGAATGACGTCGCTGCCGAACGTCTGGTCATCCACAAGCGCCTCGCTGCTGGGCCGATCTTGCGAACCTGTCGGCCGATCGGACGATGGCAGCAGCCCGGGGCATCCCGGTGCGCGCGGGACGGTTGTCCCTGCGCGCGATGCGGGGCGTGACTGGCTGGGTTGTCGGCCTCGTCGCGCTGGGCCTACCCTCGGCCGGGCCGTCACGGCGACGGGACGCCCCGACGTCCTCGACGAGGACGAAGGACCCTTGGTGGGTGACACGCAGCTTCCGGCCAGCAGCGACACGCGGTTGGCCTTGTACGACACGACCCTGCGCGATGGCACCCAGCGGCCGGGAATCAACCTGTCCGTCGCGGACAAGGTGCGGGTGGCGCGTCGGCTCGACGCCCTCGGCGTGCACTACCTCGAAGGCGGGTGGCCCGGCGCCAACCCCAAGGACACGGAGTTCTTCCGCAGTTTCGCGGACGGCGACGAGGCCCCGCTGACCGCGACCCTGACCGCGTTCGGCATGACTCGCATGGCCAACAACCGCGCCGAGGACGATCCGCTGCTGGCCGCCCTCGTGGCGGCGGGGACGGACGTGGTCACGGTTGTCGGCAAGTCGTGGGGCTACCACGTCGATGAGGCGCTTGGCGTGCCCCGCGATGCCAACATCGCGATGGTGGCGGAGTCGATCGCCTGGCTGCGCGACCAGGGACGGCGGGTGTTCTTCGACGCCGAACACTTCTTCGATGGCTGGGCGCGTGACCGCGCGTACGCGCTGGACGTCGTGCGGGCTGCCGCCGATGCCGGCGCCGAGGCCGTGGTGCTGTGCGACACCAACGGTGGCGCGATGCCGTGGGACGTTGCGGAGATCGTGCGGCTGCTGATCACCGAGTTGGACTGCGAGGTCGGCCTGCACTTCCACGACGACGGCGGCTGCGCCGTGGCGAACTCGCTGCTGGGGATCGAGGCCGGCGCCCATCAGGTGCAGGGCACCGCCAACGGCCTGGGGGAGCGTTGCGGCAACGCCAACCTGTTCACCGTGATGGCGGATGCCCAGCTCAAGCGCGGCCTGGCGTTGATCCCGCCCGACCGCCTCGAACAGCTGACGGAGGTGTCGCACGCCGTCGCCGAGATCTGCAACGAGGCGTCGCCGAGCATCCAGCCCTACGTCGGGCACACCGCCTTCGCGCACAAGGCGGGCCTGCACGCCTCGGCCATGGCCAAGGCGCCGGACATGTATCAACACATCGATCCAGGCAGGGTCGGCAATGCCCAACGCCTTGTCGTCAGCGAGCTGGCCGGTCGGTCCAACGTTGTGCTCAAGGCCAAGGAGTTCGGCCTTGCGATCACCAGCGATCAGGCCAAGCACGTGCTTGACGTCGTCAAGGCTCGCGAGGCCGAGGGGTGGACCTACGAGGTCGCTGACGCCTCGTTCGAACTCCTGCTGCGTCGGCAACTCAGCGCTATGGGTGTCCCACAGGAGCCGTTTCTCACCCAGCACTTCCGGGTCTCGGTCGCCGGGGGGCGCGACGCCAACGGCAACCTCGGTGCCCACGGGCCTGCCGAGGCCATCCTCAGCCTCGAGGTGGGCGGGACCCGGCGGCTGGGAGCCGGTGAGGGCAATGGCCCCGTCGACGCGCTCGACCACGCGTTCCGCAACGCCGTCAACGGCACCTGGCCCGCACTCGACGCCGTGCACCTGACCGACTACAAGGTCCGCATCCTCGAGGCATCGCAGGGCACGGATGCGGTCACACGTGTACTGGTGACCGCCTCCGACGGCGTCGACGTGTGGGACACGGTGGGCGTGCACGCCAACGTCGTCGAGGCGTCCTGGCGCGCCCTGTCCGACGCCTACACCTGGGCGATCCTGCGCGGCGCCTGGCGCGCCTGACCACCAGCCCCGTCTTCACATCTCAGTTGGTCGTGAACCACGCGATGGCCTGTTCGGGGGTCAGGGACTCCTGGAGGTAGAAGTCCGTGACGTCGGCAGCGACCGACGGCGGCATCGTGAGGCAGAACGAGCCGACCTGCGTGCCCCCGTCCGGGGCGGCGTCGACGAATGCGAGGTCGTCGTCCAGCGCGACGCCGCACGTGTTCTCGTAGATCGTCCCGTCGGCGGCGATCGTTCCCCAGTCGACGTCGAAGAACAGGTCAGACGTGCTGCCGCTGCGGTTCACGGCACGCAGCGTGATCACGTACAGGCCACCTTCGGATGATCGCTGCGCGGCATCGCCGCGGTCGTTCCGGGCGCCGGTGACGGTGATGTCCCAGCCAGCCAGCCTGACTGTGGCGGGCAGCGACAGGGCAGCGTCGCGCGGGGCGACGACCTCGGCATCGGGATCCAGGGCGTCGCGGCCGATCGAGCCCACGCCAGGCTCGCCGCCGGTCGATCCTGCGCCCGTCGATCCGCCGTCGCCGAGGGCGTCCGGCGTGACGTCGCCGGGCTCCGCGGTCGCCTCGGCCAGGGGCTCACCGGTGCAGTCCGCGTACGCCCGGGCCAGGGCGCGGCGCGCTCCGAGCGACGGGGTGCCTGCGTCGTCGAAGACCGCGTTGAGTTCCTCGACCGTCTCGGGGGCCAACGCTGCGCCAACGCAGTCGGCCGCGTCCTCGCCGATGACCGAGCGAACCTGTGGCGACAGGCCCGACGGTCCGCTGCAGGCCGACCCGACCACGGCCGCTGCGACGACCACGCTGGCCACCCGCCGTCGCACCACCGTCACCCTGACTGCCGTTGATCGACCGCAGGCTACGGCTGGGACCATTGCCTCGTGGCTACCGTGGGTGGCGCCCCCACCCAGGACCACTCGCGATGCGGTTCGTTCGCTTCCTCGATGGCAACACCCCCCGATACGGCGTCGTCGACGGCACCGAGGTCGAGGTCGTGTCGCCCCACCCGTTCGTGGGGTCCATGCGGCGCACGGGGACTCGCGTTCCGCTTGCGGGGCTGCGGCTGCTGGCCCCGGTGATCCCCTCGAAGATCATCGGTGTCGGACGCAACTACCGCGACCATGCCGCGGAGTTGGACCACGGCGTGCCCACGGAGCCACTGCTGTTCCTCAAGCCATCGTCGGCGGTGGTCGGCCCGGATGACGCCATCCGCTACCCGACGGGCATGACCAACGAGGTCCATCACGAGGCGGAGCTGGCCGTGGTCATCGGCGCACTGACGCAGGCCGTGTCGCCGGAACTGGCGGGCGCGAACATGGGCCAACCCGGTGCCGTGATCCGCGGCTTCACGGCCGCCAACGACGTCACGGCTCGCGACCTCCAGCGTGCCGACGACCAGTGGACTCGGGCCAAGGGCTTTGACTCGTTCCTGCCCCTGGGCCCGGCGATCTCGACCGACGTCGACCCCGCTGCCCTGTCGGTGCGGTGCCGCGTCAACGGCGAGGTCCGCCAGGACGACACGACCGCATCCATGGTCTTCGACGTGGCAACCATCGTCAGCTACGCCAGCCACGTGATGACGCTGCTGCCCGGTGATGTCGTCCTGACCGGGACGCCCGCGGGCGTGGGCCCCGTCGTCCCGGGCGACGTCGTCGAGGTTGAGATCGAGGGCATCGGGATCCTGCGCAACCCCGTGGTCGACCGTGAGCTCGAACGCACCCCACGCCCCGCCCCCAACGTCAGCCCCAACTGACCGGCCCACCGCCCCCCGAGCGGTTGGACAGGACCACAGGACCACAGGACCACAGGATGCGGCTTCGAGGGAGTCAGCGGCCCGCGATCTCAGCGTGCGACGCGGTGGTGGGGGCGTAGCGCCAGACGATGGCGGCGTTGAGCAGTGTGGCCGCCGCCGCCACGAGGAACGCCGTGCCGATCGCGTCGGTGAACGCCGCCTTGATGGTCTGCACGGCGGCCACGGCCTGGTCGGCCGGGATGAATGCGGCCGCCTGCCTGACGACTTCCATCGCCGCGCCGATCGACGACAGCGCCACCTCCCTGGCGGCGTCGGGGGCTGCGTCGGGGATCGCGTCTGCGACGTTGGTCCGGTACAGCGATGTCATGATGGAGCCCAGCACGGCCACGCCGACGGCGCCGCCGACCTCACGCGTGGTGTCGTTGACGGCGGAGCCGACACCGGCCTTGTCCATCGGCATCGCGCTCATGATCTGGCCGGTCGACGGTGCTGTGGTCGCGCCCAGTCCGGCGCCCAGCAGCACCAGGAAGAGGGCGATCTGCCAATACGGCGTCGTGACGGCGATGGTCGATGCCAGCAACAGGCCGACAGCCACGACGAGCAGTCCCGTCCCGACTGTGCGTCGAGGGCCGTACTGCTCCACGAGCCCAGCCGAGCGCGGGGCAACGATGACCATCGCGACGGCCATGGGCAGGCTGGCCGCGCCCGCCTTCAGTGGCGAGTAGTCAAGGACGAACTGCAGGTACTGCGTAAGCATGAAGAACAGCCCGAACATGGCGAAGAACGCCAGCGCGATCGTGGACGCGCCGATGGAGAAGCGTCTGTCGCGAAACCACCGCAGTTCGAGCATGGGATGTTCCACGCGCTGTTCCCACAGGGCGAACGTCGCCAGGCCCGCTGCACCGATCACGAAACCGGCCAGGACCCCGACCGACGTCCAGCCCGATTCCGGGCCCTGGATGATGCCGAACAGGGTTGCGCCCATGCCCAGCATGGACAGCCCCGCCCCGACCGGGTCCAACGGTCGCTGCTGTCGGTCCTTGGATGTCGGCACGACCATGGCGCCGGCGACCAGCGCAAGTACGACGATCGGCACGTTGACGAAGAACACCGACCCCCACCAGTAGCGCTGCAACAGCAGGCCGGAGGTCAGGATCCCGATGGCGCCACCGGCACCCGCGAAGCCGGCCCAGACGGCGATCGCCCGAGCGCGCTCGTGGGGTGGGAACACACTGGTCAACAGTGACAGCGTCGAGGGCATGACGAAGGCCGCGCCGACGCCCATGCCCGCCCGAGCGATGATCACGAACACCGCACTGTCCGCGCTGGCCGCGACCACGGCCATGATCGCGAAGACGACCAGGCCGAATTGCAGCGCACCCTTGCGTCCCCAGCGGTCCCCGATCGCTCCCGCCGGCAGCAGCAACCCCGCAAAGACCAGGGCGTAGGCGTCGACCACCCACTGCAGTTGGGTCTGGGTCGCACCCAGTTCACGCACCAGCGTCGGCAGCGCGACGTTGAGCGAGGAGTTGGCGGCCACCATGAGCACCAGTGACAGGCACAGCACGGCCAGGATGCGATGCCGGCGGGCGTAGACGTCCGGCGGGATGCCTCCCAGGTCAGAAGGCTCGCCGGGCGGGGTCGCCGCCACCGCGACAGAAGTCATGCGGGGTCCGGTCAGTTGCAGGCTGCACGACGATGGCGTGCGTGACGCCGCTCATCAGGACCTGGGGGTTGATCGTTGTGAGACGGGACCGTATCGGAGCTTCCCGCTTCGCAACGCCTGCGTATCATTTCCTTGACGACGTGGCTCCGTCGGCCCATGCACCGGTCGAACCAGTCCGTATCCGCCCCGTCACGAGACGCGCAAGGGAGTCCGATGATGGCCCGCGAGGACCCTCGCGTCGCCCGGTCGAAAGCCAAGATCCTGGCCTCCACCCTGGAGCAGCTGGAGGAGCGCGGCTACGACGGGTTGTCCATCGAGGGGATCGCCGCCTCGGCCGGTGTCGGCAAGACCACCATCTACCGCCATTGGGCGACCAAGGCCGCCCTCGTGGTCGACGCCATTGGGTCGCTGGGCTTCATGGAGGACATCGAACCGACGGGGGACCTCCGTGCGGATCTGCTGGCCCACCTGACGATGCTCGTCGGCGTCCTGTCGGACGAACGCTTCTCGGGCCTGTTCCCGACGATGATCGACGCGGCCCGCCGCCATGAGGACCTGCGCGCGGTCCACCGTGCGATGACGGCCGAACGTCGCGGGCGGGTGGTCGCCATCTTCGAGGCAGCCATCGCGCGCGGCGAGCTTCCGGCGGACCTCGATGTCGAGCTGGCCATCGACGTCGTGGCCGCTCCATTGTTCTATCGCCGGATCATGTTCGACACCGAGGTGGACGAGGCCTACGCCGCGCGAGTCGTCGATGCGCTCCTGCCGCAGGTTTCCGCACTGGTCGTCCAGCGGCCCTGAGTACACGGCTGTGCGGTACATGGTTGGCTTCGCCGCGACGAGGAGTCGCCGATGACGATCCCGAACGTGTTGGCCGAGCGTTACGCCTCTGAGGCAATGCGTGCCATCTGGTCGCCCGAGCACAAGATCGTGCTGGAGCGCGAACTGTGGATCGAGGTCCTGCGCGCCCAGGAACGGTTGGGTGTTCCCGTGCCGCCCGAGGTGATCGACGCCTACATCGAGGTCAAGGATCGGGTCGACCTGGCGTCGATCGCAGCGCGCGAGCGCGTCACCAAGCACGATGTCAAGGCCCGTATCGAGGAGTTCTGCGACCTTGCCGGCTACGAGCACATCCACAAGGGTATGACCAGCCGTGACCTCACGGAGAACGTCGAGCAACTCCAGATCCGCCGCTCGCTGGAACTCGTCCGGGACCGTTGTGTCAGCGTGCTCGCGCAGATGTCCGGTCGGGCGAGCCAGTGGTCGCGCGCGGTCATGGTGGGGCGCAGCCACAACGTCCCGGCCCAGGCCACCACGCTCGGCAAGCGCGTGGCGAACGCCGGCCAGGAACTCCTGTTGGCCTTCGGCAGGGTCGTCTACATCCTCGAGCACTACCCGGCGCGTGGCATCAAGGGCCCGGTCGGCACCCAGCAGGACATGCTGGACCTGTTGGACGGCGTTGCCGCCAGCGTGGATTCGCTGGATGTCCAGGTGGCGCGCTACCTCGGCTTCCCCGACGTGTTGGCCAACGTCGGGCAGGTCTATCCGCGGTCACTGGACTTCGACGTGGTCTCCGCTCTGCTGCAGGTCGCGGCGGGTCCCTCGTCACTGGCAACCACGATCCGGCTCATGGCCGGCCATGACCTGGTCACCGAGGGGTTCCAGAAGGGCCAGGTCGGCTCCTCGGCCATGCCGCACAAGATGAACTCCCGCTCGTGTGAGCGGATCAACGGGTTCACTTCGATCCTGCGTGGCCACGTCACCATGGCTGCCGACCTGGTCGGCAACCAGTGGAACGAGGGCGACGTCTCGTGCTCGGTCGTGCGTCGCGTGGTCCTGCCGGACGCGTTCTTTGCGATCGACGGCCTGCTGGAAACCACGCTGACGGTGCTGCGCGACTTCGGTGCCTTTCCGGCTGTCATCGATCGCGAGCTTGAGCGCTACCTGCCGTTCCTGTCGACGACGCGACTGCTCATGGCCGCCGTCCGTCTGGGCATGGGTCGCGAGGAGGCCCACGAGCTCATCCAGGAGCACGCCGTTGCTGTCGCCCTGCAGATGCGTACCAGCCCGGACGAGGTCGACGGCAGGACCGTTCTGACCCGGTTGGCCGCGGACCCACGGTTTCCGCTGGGCCAGGCCCAGCTCGAGGAGGCGCTGGCGGATCGCATGGCGCTCGTCGGGGCAGCGTCGCAGCAGGTTGCGCGGTTCTGTGGACGCGTGTCGGCCATCATCGAGCAACATCCCGAGGCCGCCGACTACCGGCCCGGCGCCATCCTGTAGCCACAGGGGTCCGCCACACCTCGCCACGTCCTGGAGTCCGTCGTGTCCGCTGCCTCGCCCCGTGTCCGCTTCGCCCCTGCGCCCTCGGGCTGGTTGCACGTCGGTTCGGTGCGCACGGCCTTGTTCAACTGGCTGCATGCGCGTCACCACGGCGGCACGTTCATCTTCCGGATCGAGGACACCGACGCGTCGCGCGCCACCGACGAGTCGATGCAGTCGATGATGGAGGCGATGCGCTGGTTGGGGCTGGACTGGGACGAGGGAGTCGGGGTCGAGGGGCCCCACGGCCCCTACCGCCAGTCGCAACGCGCAGACCTGCATGCTGCGGTCGCGCGCCGGCTGGAGGCCTTGGGCGTGCTCTACCGCGACGGGCGCACGGCGGTCGAGATGGACGCATGGCGCGGCGCCCGTCGCGACGCCAAGCTGCCGCCGGTGGTCAAGCGGTCCTCCACGCCCGCGGCGACTGACGGCGGTGAGTACACGCTGCGCCTGGAGCTGCCCGAGCAGGGGTCGATCACCGTCAACGATCTGGTGCGCGACGACATCACCTGGCAGTGGGCCAACGAGTCCGATCCCGTCCTGGTCCGATCCAACGGCGCGGTCACGTACCCCTTGGCCAACACCGTGGACGACATCGCCCAAGGCGTCACCCTGGTCTGTCGTGGCGAGGACCTGCTGAGCGTCACGCCACGCCAGGCCTTCCTGTACGACCTGCTCATCGCCGACGGCCTCATCGACGACGCGCTGGAGGAGGTGGGCCTGCCGCCGCGCGCGCCGGGCTGGACCAAGCCGTCTGAGTTCGCCCACCTGTCGATGATCGTCGGCCAGGACCGCAAGAAGCTGTCCAAGCGCCATGGGGCGGTCGCCATCCAGGAGTTGGCACGTCAGGGCTTCCTGCCCGAGACGCTGGTCAACTACATCGCCTTGCTGGGCTGGGCCCCGTCGGACACCTCGGAGCGGCTCAGTCGCGACGAACTCATCGCGGCCTTCTCCCTCGATGACGTGGGCAGGTCGGCGGCCGCGTTCGACCAGGAGAAGCTGACTGCGTTCAATGGCGAACGGATCCGTGAGCTTGCGGTGGAGGAGCTGGCGGATCGCCTGATGCCCTACCTGGATGGCACGTTCCCACCCGACGCGGCGGGGGCGGACAGCGCGGCAGGCGAGGCTGGAGAATCGGACGAGGCCGTCGCCCACCTCAACGTTCGCCACGAGGACGCAGCACTGATCGGTGCGCCACCGTCGCCGGAGGAGGTCGCCCTGGTGCGCGGCCTGGTCCCGTTGGTCCAGGAGCGCATGCAGCGCCTCGACGAAGTCCACCGCTACGCCCCGGCCTTCTTCTCCGAGGGAGTCGAGCTCGACCCGAGCGCGGTGGACAAGGTCCTGGGCAAGCCCGGTGCTGTCGAAGTGCTCGAACGCGCGCTGGCTGCCTTTGCCGTCGTGGCGTGGGATGCGCAGGAGATCGAGGCCGTCCTGCGTCCGATGGCGGACGAGCTCGGGCTGGGTTTCGGCAAGGTCGCCCAACCCATCCGCGTGGCAACGACCGGATCGACGGTGTCTCCACCACTGTTCGAGTCCCTGGCCCTGCTCCCACGGGAGCACGTCCTTGCGCGCCTCGCCGCCGCCTTGCCGCTCGCACGGGCCGGCCAGGCGTGAGCCGCCTGGGAGCCTGTGGACGCGCTGGCCGCGCGTCCACGAGGTTGCGGACCGAGCGGTTGGCCGGAGCGCGCGGCCGTCGTTACCCTCCGCTCGCCCTTCGGGGGTGGTGTAATCGGCAACACAACTGGTTCTGGTCCAGTCATTGAGGGTTCGAGTCCTTCCCCCCGAGCAGTCGCGCTACCGTCCGCCTCCCGCGGACACCGGTGTGCAACCGATCCGCATCCCAGGCCTGGCCCGTTCGTCTAGCGGCCTAGGACGCCGCCCTCTCAAGGCGGTAACACGGGTTCAAATCCCGTACGGGCTACCACCAAGCGGCGGGGCTTCAACCGACAGGTTGTCGCCCCGCCGTTGTTGTTCCGTAGGCTTCCCGGCGTGCCGCTGCGCCGGGCTCGATCGCCGGCGCCGCAGCGTCGACGGATCTGCGGCGTCGACCGATCTGGGGAGCGGACGTGGGTGTGGTCGCAACGGCCATCGTGGGGCTCGTCCTGCTGGCCTGGATCGTGATCGCCGTTGCCACTGCCGCCCGAGTGCGGGCTGGTCGGCTGCATCGCTCGCGGACCCGTGCGCCGGCTGACGTGCCCCAGGGTTTCGTGGCCGACGCAACGGAGCCGGCTGTCCTGCGCGCCCCGTTCGCCCTCATGGCCCTCGGGCATGTCGTGGATCTCCCACACGCCTATCACGGCACGTGGCAGGGCCGCGGGGCCGCGATCGCCGATGTCGTCATCCGGTTCGAGCGTGGAGCCGAGCCGGTTGCCCACACGGTCGTCGTGCTCGAGTTGGACCAGCGTTTCCCGTGGACGCGGCTGCGTCGCCGTGATGTCGCGGCCCCGGACGTTGCGGGGCTTGGCGTGGACCTCAGTGACCTGGCCCAGATGGGCGACGCCGCTGCCGGATGGGTGCTCGAGGGGGCGGACCCGACGTTCGTGGCCGAGTTGGTCAGTGAGGATCTGTTGGGGTGGCTGGATCGTCTGCGACTGCCGCTGCAGGTCGAGTTGCTGCCGCGACACCTGCTGGTGGCGGTGACCGGACGCCTGCCCTCGCCCGACCTCGCCCTGCTGCTGGGCGTCGCCACGGAGTTCTCAGGCCACGTCCCGACCACGCTGTGGCAGGCCCACCTCCCGCCGTCCCCCAGCGACGAGTGGGCGCAACCGTGAGGCTGCGGTCGCGCGTGGCACATTCGCAGTCGCGAGATCTTCAGCCGCGCAGAAATGCCACCAACCGGTGGTGACCGTCGACCAACGCGTCGACCGGGACGTACTCGCCGCGCTGGTGGGCCTGTGAGGTGAGCCCCGGACCGAAGTTCACGGCCGCAACCTCCAGCGCTGCGAACCGCGCCAGGTCCGTCCACGCCTGCTTGGCGGTCACGGTCGCCGCCGTGGCGTGGATGAACCGCTGGACAAGCTCGGCGTCCAGGCGCGGTGGGGCCGGCAAGGCACGGTCGACGATCTCGACGTCGGCGCGGTCACCGATGAGTGTGCGCAGTTCCGCTTCGGCGGCGTCCAGCCCCCTGGTCGGCGCGAACCGGAAGTTGACGTTGAGGCGGAACAGGGCCGGCACCACGTTGCGTGGATTGTCGGTCCACCCCTGGGTGATCGCCATCGTGTCGAAGTAGCGCACGCTGTCGACGTCGACCGCGACGGCCGGCCAGTCATGCACCTCGGTCAGGAACCGGCCCGCCTTCGTCAGCGCGTTGTCCCCGTGCCACGGACGCGCCGCATGTGCCTGCTTGCCGTGGAAGGACAGCGTGGCGTTGATGACGCCGAGGCAGCCAACCTGCACCTCGCCGTCCGTCGGCTCCAGGACGATGGCCAGGTCCACCCCACCCAGCCACGTGACTTCAGCCAGGACGTCGGCCAGTTCGTTGTCGTCGGCGGCGCCCTCCTCGCGGGCATACAGCACCAGGACCATGGCGTACGGCGAGTCGGCGCGGAGCTGTTCGTCCTCGAACGCCGCCATGGCGATCACGTTGCCAGCCTTCATGTCCGACGTGCCGCGTCCGATGACGACATCATCGCCATCATGCACGGCAACGCGGACGTCCCGGTCGTCATCGGTGGGTGGCACGACGTCGAGGTGGCCGACCAGCGCCACCGTCGGGCGTCGGCCGTCTGGCTCGCCAACGACCAGCGAGTCGCCCACCCGCACCACCACTTCACCCGCGGTCCTGAAGTGCTGTTCCAACTCGTCGGCCAGCGTGCCCTCCTGGCCGGTCACGGACAGGTGGCGACAGTGCGCCACCAGCCGCTCGACCAGGTCCCGACGCAGGTCGTCGGTCACACCTGCACCGAGAACTCGCGCAGCGCCTCCTCGAGTGAGGTCTTCTGGTCCGTGGAGGCCTTGCGTTGGCCGATGATCAGCGCGCACGGGATGTTGTACGCGCCGGCGGGGAACTCCTTGACGCGCGTGCCAGGGATGACCACGGATCGCGCCGGCACCCGGCCGCGGTGCTCGACGGGCTCCGGGCCGGTCACGTCGATGATGGGCGTGGACGCGGTCAGGACGGTGTTCGCTCCGACGACCACCTCGGACTCGAGGTGGACGCCTTCGACGACCACCGCGCGTGAGCCGACGAAACAGCCGTCCTCGACGATCACCGGGCGGGCCCCGGGTGGCTCCAGGACGCCACCGATCCCGACACCGCCGGCAAGGTGGACGTCCCTGCCGATCTGGGCGCATGACCCGACCGTGGCCCACGTGTCGACCATCGTGCCACTGTCGACGTAGGCGCCGATGTTGACGTAGCTGGGCATCAGGATGACCCCGGGGGCGAGGTAGGCGCCCCAACGGGCCGTGGCCGGCGGCACCACGCGTACGCCAGCGCGTTCGTGGCCCCTCTTGAGCGGCAACTTGTCGTGGAACTCGAAGGGCCCGACCTCGTGGGTTGTCATCGTCGCCTGCCGAAACAGCATGAGGATCGCGTGCTTGACCCAGGTGTTGACCAGCCAGTCACCCGTCGCCTCGTCCTTGTCGGCCACGCGAAGGTCGCCGCGGTCGAGCAGGTCGACGGTCAACTGCACCGCGCGCCTTGCCTCCTCGGTCTTCCATCCATCAGGCTCGGACCGTGCCACCTCGATGGCCTGGTGCAGATCGTCGTGCATGTCTTCCTCCTCGGCGCATGTCTACCAACTCCCCTGCAGGACTCCGATCCGTCGTGCCCCCAGCCTGGGTCCGATCGGCGTATGGACGGGCCGCACTGCTCAAGGATTGCCGCGCCCCGACGACGGGAAGCACCGTCGGGACCGCGGACCCGTCGGGCAGAGAGGGATGGCGTGGTCGGCACGCGTGACGGATCGCACGGGCGACTTGTCGTGTTGGGCGTGGACCACCATGTCGCTGACGCCGCGGTTCGCGCCCAGCTCTCCCTCGATGACGCCGCCGCCACCGCGGTGATCCAGGCGGTCCGCGGCCTTGCCCCCGATGTCGAGTGCATGATCCTGTCCACGTGCAACCGCACGGAACTGGTCCTGGTCGGCGCCAGCGACATCGAGGCGCACCACCTCTGGCACCGCGTCCTTGTCCCGATGGCGGCGCAACGGTTGGGCACGGCACGGTCGGGCGACGGTGCAGCGGGTGACGAGGTCGCCCGCAACGACCTCGACGCGGCTTGCCTGGACCGCAATGTGACCCGCCAGGTGTTGGGTGATCGCGACGCCGCGATCCACATCTTCGGCGTGGCGAGCGGCATCGGCTCGCAACTGCTCGGCGACGAGGAGGTGCTGGGCCAACTCCGGGCGGCCACTCGGGTGGCCGAGGCAGCTGGTGGCATGGGCAAGGTGCTGCACAAGACCATGCGCATGGCCATGGAGACGGGCAGGCAGGCGCGCGCGACCACCGAGATCAGCGTGGGTGGCGCCGGGATCGGGGCTGCCGTGGCCTCGACAGTCGCAGCGTGGGAACGCCAGCACGGGCAGGCCCGAGTGCTGCTGGCCGGAGCCGGCCCGGCGGCCGCATCCATAGCCACCCAACTCGACAAGCACACCACGGCCCGGGTCACGCTGGTGAACCGGACCCGGTCCCGAGCCGAGCAGCTGGCAGCCCGCTTTGGCGCTGGGGTCTGCGATTGGGACGCCTTGGCCCTGCAGCTGGATTTCGCCGACATCCTGGTGGCGGCGACCCGGGCCCCGGAGGGCCTGCTCACCGGCCCGCAGCTCGGTCGCGCGGTGCTCGGGAGGGACCAGGAGTTGTTGGTGATCGACGCCGGCCTGCCGGCCCAGGTCGGACCGGCAGCCGGCGCGAGGCTGGTCGGGTTGGACCGACTGCGCGACCACCGCGAACAGGTCACCAGGCAGCGTCAGGAGGCCGTCAGCGACGTCTCGCGCCTGGTCGACGTCATGGCCACGGCGTGGCTGCGTTGGCGTGACGGCCTCGCCCACGAGCGACGCATCGTGGACTGGTATCGCATGGCGGACCTGCATCAGGTCGGCGCGCTCGCGGCGGCCTGGGACGTCCCCACCGACCGGCTGGCCAACCTCGATCGCGTGGCCCTGCGGTCGATCGTCCATGATCGCGTCGAGCAGCTGCGCCGTCAGCCTGTCTGAGCCCCTTGGCGCGCACGCACACCATCGCGGCCCCGCCGGGCGAAGTTGGGGACGTGGGTTCAGCCAGGGAGCCGGCCAGCGCTGGCGGCGCTGGCCCAGGCATGCCCGGCGGCGGCACAGCGGTCCGCGCTGGGGACCAACGCCAGGCGCAGCCAGCCTTCGCCTCCGGAACCGAACGCGCGGCCGGGCGATGTGATGATCCGCTCGCCGACAAGCGCCTCCGCGTACGCGGCGTCGTCGCCCCCAGGCACCCGCACCCAGAGGTAGAACGTTGCCTCCGAGCCGGAGACGTCCAGCCCGAGTGCGGCGAGATGGGGCAGAATCGCGGTGCGCTTGGCCGCGAACACCGCGCGTCGGTCGTCGACGTGGGCCTGGTCGGACCATGCGGCGGCGGCGGCACGCTGCACGAAGTCCGGCGACGCGGTGCCGATGTTGGGGCGCAGCACCCGAAGGCGACGAATGATCTCAGCGTCGCCCACGATCGCACCAGATCGGTAGCCGGTCATGCCAGAGCGCTTGGAGAGTGACACGAAGGCGACGACACCGGTGAAGTCGCCGTCGCAGGCCTCCAGAACGCTTGGCGCAGGCTGGTCGAACCAGACCTCCTGGTAGCACTCGTCGGAGCACAGCAGGACGTCGTGACGGCGCGCCACGGCAACCTGACGACGGAACCAGTCCAGGTCCGCGACGGCACCGGTGGGGTTGTGCGGGTAGTTGACCCACGCGATGCAGGCCCGGTCCAGCCGACCGGGATCGTCGCGCTCGATGGCTTCGAGGTCGAGCAGCCAACCCCCCTCGTGGGTCAGCGTCACGACGTCGGGCTGGCCGCCGGCGAACAGGGCGCCGCGGCCGTATACGGGATAGCCGGGCTCGCCGAACAGGACGTGGCGACGGTCGCCCGAGGGGTCCAGCACAGCCAGGGGGAGGTGGAAGATCGCCTCCTTGCTGCCCGCGCTGGGCAGCACATGCGTGTCGGGGTCCGCGGTGACGCCGTGGCGCAGGGCAAGCCATCCGGCGATCGCTCGACGGAGTTCGGGCAGGCCCGCGGCCGTGGGGTAGCGGTGGACGGGCTGGATGGCATCCAGCAGCGCCTGGCGGATCAGTTCGGGCGTGGGTTCGTCGGGGTCACCGATCGAGAAGTCGAAGAACGGCTCGCCGCTGGCGCGCATCGCCACGGAGAGGTCCTGGATGCGCGCCAGGGGGTAGCCGCCGAGGCGGTCAAGTGCGGGATTCGAAGTCACCATGGGCGGACCGTAACGGCTCCGCTGCCGACTCGATCAGTCAAAGGCGTAGAAGAAGCCGTCGCGCGACCCCACGAAGATCTGGCCCTTCCATATGGTCGGGGTCGACTCGATGCAGGCGCCGGTGGCCGTCTGCATCGTCCAGAGGTCGACCGGCGTTCGCGGATCTGCGAGCGACCACGCGCGCAGGCCCCCGCCCTCGCACAGCGGAACGACGAGGATGCTGTCCACGATGCTGGGCGAGCCCCACTCGTGGAAGCCGATGTCCTCACGGAAGATGACCTCCCCGGTCGTGGCATCCACGCCCAGCAGGTCCCCCGGATGCGTGGGGACCCATACGACGCCCTCGTGCAGGGCTGGTGTGGCCCAGATCCCGCCGTTGGGATCGGACACGGCCGGGTCCGGCGGCACCGCAACCGACCAGACGATCGGGTTGCCCGCGGTGAACGGGTCGAGCTTGACGAGCTGGCCGACTTCGGCGCTGCGTGGCAGGTTGCGCTCCAACTCGATGGCGGCGATCAGCATCCCGTCGTCGTCGATGACCAGCGACGCGTCGATGTCGTCGCCGAGCCAGACGTCGAACACGATGTCGGCCCGACCGGCTCGGGCGGCGGTCATGTCCAATCCGACCACCCGCCCGCCCGAGTTGGCGGCGTACACGCGGTCCTGCTCGATGTCGATGACGACCGAGTTCTCGATGGAGACATTGCGGTCGCCGATCGCCGCGAACAACTCCTCGGTCCAACCCGGGAACTCCAGCAGCACGTCCGGGTCCACCGCCACCAGTCCATCCTCGCCCAGCGACCGGTTCAACTGGATCGCGTAGAGCCAGGAGTCCTCGCCACCGACCCACAGGACGTCGTCGACGACCGAGGCGTTGCCGTCCCAGTCGTTGTTCCACACGCGCTGGGCGTGTGCCTCCTGGCGCCACAGCTCGGTCGGGGTCGGCCGGTCCAGCGCGATGATCCGGAAGAAGTTGTCCCTCGAACCGGTGTAGAGCAGCGGGAACCCGTCGGGGTCCAGCGTCACGGTCCCCTTGATCATGAAGCCCGTCATGAAGGGCGGTCGCGTGCGTGCACCCGTGGCCGCATCGAGGAAGTGGACTGCCCCGTCGTAGGCGCCGAAGATGACCTCGGTGACCCCGTCCGGTCGTTGCCAGACAACGGGCTGCCCGGTCCAGCCGGTCCCGCACCATTGCCGGGTCTCGTCCTCGACGACCGTGACGTCCTCCCCGGTCTCCGGATCGGTCTCGACGCGCTCGGTCTGGCCGATCACCTCGGTCGAGCACATGGCTGACTCGGGATAACGCCAGCGCGTCGTCGGGTTGCTGGGCACGGGCCCGCTGCCGTACCACGTGTGCCGCGGATTCCCTCGGAACTGCGTGACCCCCATGACCTCACCCCACGGGCCGTTGAGCCGGGGCTGCGGCGTCGATTCCGTCGTGGGCTCCGGGGTTGCATCGGTTGGGCCGGCGTCCGGTGTGGTGTCACTCGGTTGGCCTGCGGTGGACGACGGGGCCGGGCCGGCCACCGTGTCGTCGCCGACAAGCCGCAAGGTGGCCATCAGCAGCGCCACGGCAAGCACGGCGAGGGCGGCGGCCAGGAGCAGTTGGATGCGCATGTGCGAAACGCTACGCGGGCGCCCCATTAGCCTGCCCCTGCGTTCCGCCGCAGAGAGACCACATGGCCGTGCCTGATGTGCACCAGACGATCCTCGTCCATGTCACCGGACGCGACCGGCCGGGGCTGACCGCCGGGTTGCTCGGCATCCTTGACGAGGATGGCGTCGCCGTGTACGACATGGAGCAGCTGGTCGTGCGCGAGCGGCTGACCCTGGACGTGCTGATCGCCGTCCCCGCTGGTTCGGACGTGCTCAAGGACCTGCTCTTCTTCGCCTGGGAGCAGGGCGTGCAGGCCGAATTCGAGGTGGTCGACGCGCAACCGAGTCCGCGCGCCAGGCGCCGCCACGTCGTCACGGTCATGGCGCCGGAGCTGTCACCCAAGGCGCTGCAGGCCGTCGCCGCCGCCATTGCGTCCGCCGGCGGGAACATTGATCGCATCGTGCGCATCGCCCGCTATCCGGTCGTGGCCTACGAGCTGGAGGTCGTCGACACGGACGGCGACACGCTGCGGGAAGCCCTGGTGGCTGCGTCGACCGACCAGGGCATCGACGTGGCCGTGCAGGCCGCCAACCTCGAACGCCGCGCAAAGCGCCTGGTGGTGATGGACGTCGATTCCACCCTGATCCAGGGCGAGGTCATCGAGTTGCTGGCCGCCGAGGCAGGCTGCCTCGCTGAGGTCGCCGAGGTGACCGAGCGGGCCATGCAGGGTGAGCTGGACTTCGAGGCGTCGCTGCATGCCAGGGTGGCCCTCCTGACCGGATTGGAGGCAGCCGCGTTGGACCGGGTGGCCCGCAGCGTGCGCCTGACTCCTGGGGCGCGGACGTTTGTTCGCACGCTGCGTCGACTCGGGTATCGCACGGCCATCGTCAGTGGCGGCTTCACCCACATCACGGACCGCCTCAAGGACGAGCTCGGCCTGGACCACGCGTTCGCCAACCAGTTGGAGATCGTTGACGGTCGCCTCACCGGGCGCGTTGTCGGGCCGGTCGTGGACCGCGCCCGCAAGGCCGAACTCCTGCGCGAGGTGGCACGGATCGAGGGCGTGCCGCTGGAGCAGACCGTCGCCGTCGGGGACGGGGCGAACGACCTGGACATGCTCGGCGCCGCCGGCCTGGGGATCGCCTTCAACGCCAAGCCAGTTGTCCGCGACGCCGCCGACACCGCCGTCAGCGTGCCGTTCCTCGACGCGATCCTGTTCGTGCTCGGGGTCCGCCGCGACGACGTCGAGGTGGCCGACGGTGACGACGCCGACCTTGGCGCTTCCGAGGTGGTGGAGGTGGTCGGCACCCCGCCCCTGTGAGGGCCCAGGATGCGAGGGTGACGGCCATGCCGTGGGCTGGTCCGGCTCAGGTGCCCGGGCGGAGGACCTTCTCGTACACGTCGGTTCTGCGTGCTACCGCCATTCCGGCCTTCTCATACAGGCGCAGGGCGCCTTCGAGGGTGATGTCGTCGACCTCCAGCCCGGCGCGTACCAGGCCGCGGTCGGAGAACGTTGTGAATGCCTTCCGCAGCAGCGACATTGCGACATGCCGACGGCGCCATCGCGGTTCCACCGCCAGGTCCTGCACGACGCCCATGCCGCGGTCGGCGTGATCGCCGGCATGGCAGATCGCGGCGCCGACCACCTGACCGGCTGCCTCGGCCACAAACCAGAGGCCCGGGTCGAACCGATCGCTGCGATCGACCAGGATGGCGCGCCACTCGTCGTAGTCGGTGGGCTCGAAGTCCCAATGGTCGGCGAACCCGAGCTGCAGGGCGGCCCAGACCTGCGGCAGGTCCGCGTCGGCGTCAACGGGCCGAATGGTCACGCCCCAAGGTGACGCCACGTCCACGGCAGTGGCCTTGGCCAGATCGATCCGCATCGTGAGCAGGTGGCGGATTGCCTCGAATCCCAGACGTTCGTAGAGCTGACGCGCACGGTCGTTGCCGTTGTCGTTGGTCGTGCGCAGCGACACCCGCGTCGCTTGCGGGAGCTTGGCCCCGACCTGGCGCGCGCGGACCTCGCCGCGCGTGATCAGAAACGTCGCAAGCCCGTGGCCGGTTGCAGACGGACTGACCCGGCCGTCCGTCCACAGCCGCAGCCCCCCGTCCCACCCGACGTCGCGCGTGAACTGTGCGTACCCGGCCAGGAGGCCATCCGACTTGCGCTCGACGATGATGCCCTCGTCGTACCAACGTGGTCCGTCCCAGCGCAGCCGGATGTCTGCAGCGGTCGTGGGCTCGAGGTTGCGGGCCCGGGCAACCTCGCCGTACAGCGCGACCAGCGCGTCGAGATCCTGCTCGCTCGGTCCGCGAGCTCGGAAGCCCTTGGGCGGCGGCGGCCAGCCTCTGGCCGACATCGGGGCCAGGTCGCCAGTCGTGGCCACAGCATTCCCTCGTCGTGGTGTCTGGAGTGCGGCGGCCAGCCTACGAAACGCCAGGGGCGTCGTGGCGCCCCAATTCCGTGGACCCGGATCCACCGTTCAGCGGCGGCGGACCCGTCCGAGGCGATCTCGACGGCTCGGGGTCGACGGGTCGGGTTGCACCGGTCGAGGGTGCGTTGGGGGTGGTCGCGTGTGCGGTTGTGGATGGGCGACTTGACGTGGCATGGGTCGTTGCTACAGTACGAACTGTTGTACTGCGTGGAACCGGGGGCGGGGAAGCGACCAAGTACCCGTGACATCTCTCACAGCATTC
>Ga0326597_10000796_pt1 | contig 53866 bp, 44 predicted proteins | sample RVTome_12_FD_203789 | JGI IMG/M metagenome (GOLD analysis project Ga0326597, IMG submission 203789) | Soil microbial communities from uranium-contaminated site in the Upper Colorado River Basin, Wyoming, United States - RVT100D185 | ecosystem: Environmental > Terrestrial > Soil > Contaminated >... | reverse complement strand
CGAAGTAGAGGATCCGCATGCAGCTGTCGCACTGGATGATCTGGTCGTTCCTGCGCACGTTGTTGAACACCTGGGGACGCAGGCGGACGTGGCAGATCGTGCAGATCCCGTCCCTGGCTTCGGCGACCGCGATGCCATTGCGCCTGCTCGACACGAGTTCGAATGTGGCGAGGGCCTGCTGACCGAGGGAGGCGACGAGGGCGGCGCGCTCCTGACGCAGGCGGGCGACCTCCGCGGTGAGTGCGGCCAGGGTCGACGTCAGGGCGCGCCGATCGGCCTCGACCGCCTGCTCTTCGGCGCGCAGCGCGGCCTCGGACTGCTTGAGGCTGGCGGCATGGTCGTCGGCTTCGAGCATCCGCTCGAGCACGCGATCCTCGAGCGCCTTGACTTCGGTCTGCGCGAACTCGATCTCCTTCTGCACGGCCTGGTACTCGACGTTCGTCTTCACCGACATGAGCTGGTCGCGGTACTTGGACAGCCGGCCCTGCTGGACCGCGACGTCCTTCTCGATCAGCCGTCTGTCGGCCTGGCTCTCGGCCAGCCGCGCCTTGGCGTCGGCGGCCCTCTGACGGGCCGCCTCGAGGCGATCGGCGAAGGCGCGCTCGCGATCCGGAGCCTCCGCGATTCGCCGGCGGGCGTCGCTCGCCGCCGAGTCCAGGCGTTGCAGGGCTATCAGGTGCTCGAGGTCGTGATGCATCGTCGCAAATAAAAAAAGCCCCGGCGCTCGCGCACCGGGGCTATGAAAGCCGCCGCGTCCTCTGCCGATCGTGTGCCGGAACCTTCAGTGATCAATCTGCCCCATCCACTTTGGCGAGCGAAAGCTGGTGGGCCCACCAGGACTCGAACCTGGAACGGGCCGGTTATGAGCCGGTGGCTCTCACCATTGAGCTATGGGCCCTCGGCGATTGTACAGGCTCCAGGCTTTGGGCTCTAGGCTCTGGCTAAAGCCTAAGCCTAAAGCCCGGAGCCCAGAGCCTGAGCGTGCCTACGACGTCCGCCCCTCGAGAAATGCCCGGAGCTTACGGCTCCGCGACGGATGCCGCAGCTTGCGCAAGGCCTTCGCCTCGATCTGGCGAATCCGCTCGCGGGTCACGGCAAAACTCTGGCCGACCTCCTCGAGCGTGTGTTCGCTGCCGTCGCCCACGCCGAACCGCATCTTGATGACCCTCTCTTCGCGGGGCGTGAGGGTCTTCAGTACAGACTCAGTCTGTTCCTTGAGGTTCAGGTTGATGACCGCCTCGGCCGGCGAGACCACCTGGCGATCCTCGATGAAGTCGCCGAGGTGCGAATCCTCTTCCTCGCCGATCGGCGTCTCGAGCGAGATGGGCTCCTGCGCGATCTTCAGGACCTTCCGGACCTTGGAGACCGGGATGTCCATCCGCTTGGCGATCTCCTCGGAGGTGGGCTCGCGGCCCAGCTCCTGCACGAGGGCCCGTGAGGTGCGGATCAGCTTGTTGATCGTCTCGATCATGTGCACCGGGATCCGGATCGTCCGTGCCTGATCGGCGATCGCCCGCGTGATCGCCTGCCGGATCCACCACGTGGCGTAAGTCGAGAACTTGTAGCCGCGGCGGTATTCGAACTTGTCGACCGCCTTCATGAGGCCGATGTTGCCCTCCTGGATCAGGTCGAGGAACTGCAGGCCGCGGTTCGTGTACTTCTTGGCGATGGACACGACGAGGCGCAGGTTGGCTTCGACCAGCTCCTTCTTCGCCTGTTCAGCCTGCCATTCGCCGCGGATGATCGTGTCGAGGGTCTGCTTGAGCTCCGCCGGCTCCTGCTCGAGGGAGTCGGTCATTGCCTTCAGCCTGGCTTTCTGCTCCCGGATCTGGCGCTGGATGTTCTTCCGGTCCTCGTCCTTCAGCTTGTGCTTCCGGTTCTTGGGGTTGAGCAGGCGCTCGAGGGCCTCGGTCTCGCGCTGGACGGCCTTCACACCCTCCACCGCTTCCTTCATCTCGTCGATCAGCCGGCGCTTGACGGCCTCGGTGAACTCGATCTCGCGGATCCGCTGCGACAACTCGACTCTCGCCCGCATCGCGGCGCCTCGGGCCCGGCGATACTTCCGCTTGTCGCGGGTGGTCGTGCCTTTCGGCGTCTCGCCGAGCTTCTGCTCGAGCTTCTCGGAGACCGCGCGCGCCTTGCGGACGGCCTCGATCTGCTTCTGAACCTGGCGGGATCGCTCGAGGATCCGCTCGTCGGTGATCTCCTCGTCGTTGAAGATGACGAGCTCCCGGATGGTGCGGGTGCCGGTGTGCAGCTGCTCGCCCAGCCGGATGACCTTCTTGGCCACGAGCGGGGTGCGCGAAATCGACTTGATGACCGCGAGCTTGCCGCGCTCGATGCGCCGCGCGATCTCCACCTCGCCCTCGCGCGTGAGGAGCGGGACCGTGCCCATCTCGCGGAGGTACATGCGGACCGGGTCGTTGGTCTTGTCGAGGGCGCCGGGAGTGAGGTCGAGCTCCATCTCCTCGGCCCCCTCGCTCGTGCGATCGATCGTCTTCTCGTCGCGCAGGTACTTCTGGTCGGAGTCGATGACCTCGATGCCCTGGCTGCTGAAGGTGTTGAAGAGATCGTCCAGCTCGTCCGACGACGTGATCTCGGAGGGCAGCAGCTCGTTGACCTCGTCGTAGAGCAGGTATCCCTTTTCCTTGCCGATATTGATCAGTTGCCGTACTTCGTCGTATTTTTCTTCGATCGACATCCGTCGTCCTCGCCGCCGCGCTACGCCAGTTCCTCGATGCGTTGCGCCAGGTTCCGTTTCTGGTTGAGTAGCAGATTGATTTCGTCGCCGTGCCGGGCCGATCCGAGCCCCTGCAGGCGGTCGATTTCCCGCTGGATCGCCGCCCGCTCCCGCTCACACCGCAGCCGCTTGAGGCTGGAGGCGCATGCTTCGAACCCGATGGCCGGGGCCACCTCCTGGCCGGCAATTCCCGTGACGAGCTGAGCGTTCATTGTACTTAGACGCCGCAACAGCTCCGAAGGGATGACGTCCAGGGGCCGATCATGCAGGCTTCGGGCCACCTCGAAGACCTCCAGCCCCGCCAGGTGCTCGAGATCCGCGGCTTCGAGGCCCGCGAGGGCCCGTATGGCGTCCTCCGTCCGATGGAATATCCCCCAGATGAGGGCCCGTTCCGCCGGCTTGAGTTGGCCCGACTCCGGCATCTCACGGCTGCCCACCGACGTCCGTCGTCCGACGGCCGCCTTTCGGATTTCGGCCCGGACGACGTCTTCCGTGATCTGTGCGCGATGGGCAATTCGGTCGGCGAACTGGTCCCTGGCCGCCGCGTCGGGGATCCGGGCCGCCACGACCAGCATTCTTCCCAGGAACTGCCGCCGGTGCTCGTCGTGTCCGAAATCGAGACCGGCCGCGGCTTGGTCCACCAGGTACTCTAAATACGGTCGCGAGGTGCGCAGTCTTTCACGATACCGGTCGCCCCCGTGACTCCTGATGAACGTATCGGGATCTTGCCCCGGATCCAGCATGGCGACGTTGACGTCGAACCCCTCCCCGACGAGCAGATCCGATGACCGTGCGGTCGCGTGCTGCCCGGCCGTGTCCGGGTCGTAGCTCAGGATCACCTTGGACGTGAATCGGCGGAGCAGCCGGGCCTGCGGCTGCGTGAGCGCCGTCCCGCAGGACGCCACCGCAGGGGCCGCCTGCGTCTGGAAGACCTGCGCGAAGTCGAAGTAGCCCTCGACGAGAACCGCGTATCCGAGCTTGCGAATCGCCGCTTTCGCGAGGTTCAGTCCGTACAGTGTCCGGCTCTTCGAGTAGATCGCCGTCTCCGGCGAGTTCAGGTACTTGGGCGCCTGATCGCGATCGAGCGCGCGCCCGCCGAATGCGATGACCGAGCCGGTGTCCCGGCAGATGGGCACCATCAGGCGGCTGCGGAACCGATCGGCGGTCTCTCCTCCGTCCCGCTGCAGCACGAGGCCGCTCTGCACGAGCAGGGCCGGCGCAAAGCCCTGCTTCAGCAGGCGATCCCTGAGCTCGACGCGCGCGGCCGGCGCGAAGCCAAGCCCCAGGCGTTCCACGGTCTGAAGGGTCAGGCCGCGATCGGCGAGCTGTTGCCGGGCCCGGGCGCCGGACGGCCCGGCCAGTTGCTCCCGGAAGTACGCAGCCGCGACCTCGTGCACCTTGAGCAGGGCTTCGCGCAGGCGCACGTCGCTATGGCCGGCTTCGTCGCCCTCGTCCGCCTCCTCCGGGAGGGCGATCCCGAACTTCTGCGCGAGCATCCGGACCGCGTCCTGGAACCCGACCTTTTCGTGCAGCTCCAGGAACTTGAAGACGTCGCCGCCCACGCCGCACCCGAAGCAATGAAAGAAGCCCTTCTCCGGGTTCACGTGAAACGACGGGGTCTTCTCGGCGTGGAACGGGCAGAGCCCCCGATACGTCGCGCCCGCCCGCTTGAGCGGGACGTACTCCTGCACGACCTGCAGGATATTGGCCTGGAGGCGCAGATCCTCGATGAACGACTGCGAGAAGCGCATCAGGACGCCGGACTCAATCCTTCAGCTCCACGACCGTGACACCGCCGCCCCCCTGTTCGGGAGACGCCGCCGCGAACCGGGCGACGAGCGGGTGCTGCTGCAGGAACCCCGCGAGGGCGCGCCTGAGTTGTCCCGTCCCGTGCCCGTGAATCAGATGCACGACACGCTGGTCACCGAGGAGCGACGCGTCGAGGAACCGCTCCACCCTGGTTAGCGCCTCGTCGACCCGGCACCCGATGACGTTCAGGTCGGCGGGTGTCGTGTCCCGGGGAGCGAGCTCGACGTGGACGCTGACCTTCGCCGGTCGCGCCGATGCGCCCCCGTCGACGACCTGGAGATCGCGCACGCTCATCCGCATCCGCTTGCCGTGGACCTCGAGGTCGGCCACGCCGTCGTGGATTGCCGTCACCACCCCCTGCAGGCCGAGCCCGCTGACGGCCACGCGGTCGCCGACGGCGGCCTGGCGTCCTACGGCCACCGGTGGGGCTGCGGGCGCCTCGACCGGGTGCGTCAGGCCCCGTACAACGGCATCCACGGCCGCTCTCGCCTCGCTCCGCACGGCACCGGCCTCGCCGGTCGTCACCATTCGGCCGCGCTCGACGGCGGCCGCCTTGCTCTTCAGCGCGGCCATGACCTCGTCGATTTGGCGTCTCGCGGCGCGCGCCTGCGCTTCCAGCTCCTCGTTGAGACGGCGGCGGGCTGATTCCTCGCGTTGCCGAAGCGCGTCCTCGCGCTGGCGCAGCCGCAGCTCGGAGGCTTCGAGCGTTTCCCGTTCGCGCACCGCGAGCCGCTGCTGGTGCTCGAGTGCCCGCAGGTCGCGGTCGATCTTCGCGAGGTGTTCGGAGAGCTGCGCCTCGCGCGCCGAGATATTCCGGCGCGCGGCCTCGAGCACCGACGGGCTGAGGCCGAGCCGTCTGGCGATTTCGAGGGCAAGGCTGCGCCCCGGCGACCCGTACAGGAGTTGGTACGTGGGCGCAAAGGACTGCGCGTCGAACCCGAAGGCCGCGCTCGTCACGCCGTCGGTTGTCGAGGCGTAGGTCTTCAGCGCATCGTAGTGGCTCGTCGCAATGACGGTCGCGTGTCGTTGCCGGAAATGGTCGACGAGCGCCACGCCGAGTGCCCCGCCCTCCACGGGATCGGTCCCCGATCCCACCTCGTCGAGCAGGATCAGGGCCGGCACCGACAGGCTGCGATCCATCGAAACGACGTTCGTGACGTGAGCCGAGAACGTGCTCAGGCTCGCGTCGATCGACTGCTCGTCGCCGATGTCCGCGAAGATCGACTGGAACACGGGCAGCCGCGATCCCTCGGCCGCCGGGACGTGCAGGCCGGCCTGGGCCATCAGCGCCAGCAGTCCCGCCGTCTTGAGCGCCACCGTCTTGCCGCCTGTGTTCGGGCCGGTGACGAGGAGCACGGTCGCCGGCGGGACGATCCGGATCGTGACGGGTACGGGCGCCTTGACGAGCGGATGTCGAGCGGCGACGAGGTCGAACGCGCCGTCCGGCGATAGGACGGGCTCGACCGCATCCATCGATCGCGAGGCGCGCGCCCTGGCCTGCCGGATGTCGAGTTCGGTGGCCGCCGCGATCGTCTGCTGCAGGTCGCCGGACCTCGCCCGGAACAGATCCGCCAGCTCCAGCAGGATGCGCCGGACCTCGGCCGCCTCCTGCTCCTCGATCGCCACGATGTCGTTGTTGATCTCGACCGTGCTGAGAGGTTCGAGAAAGAGGCTCGCGCCGCTTGTCGACATGCCGTGCACGATTCCGGGGATGCCGCTCCGGTGCTCGGTCTTGACGACGAGCACGTATCGCCCGCCGCGCTCGGTGACGACCTGATCCTGCAGGTACTTCGCGGTCTCCTTGCCGCGCAGGTACGACTCGAGCGCGCCGCGCAGCCGGGCTCGCTGCTTGCGCAGCCGGTCGCGGAGCGTCCTGAGCGCCGGGCTGGCCTGGTCGACCACCTCGCCCGACGGGTCGATCTTCTCCCGCGTCTGCCGGACCTCGCCGCTGAACGAGGCAGCGGCGCCGCTGACGCGATCGAGCAAGGGAAAGGAACCCGCCACGCGTCGAATCGCCAGCCGCGTCTCGTCGACGGACTCGAGGAAGGCCGCGAGCGCCAGCAGCTGGCCGGGCTCGAGCATCCGCCCGTCGACGGCCAGGCTGGAGAGCACGAGCGGCAGATCGGGCGTGGGCCGCAGCGCGAATCGTCCGTGCCTGTCGAGGTATGCGGCCGTCTCGGTCGTCGCGGCGAGCCACGCCGCGACCGTGGACCTGTCGGTCGACGGTGCGAGCTCGGCCAGTTGCTCCTGCCCCATCGGGGTCAGGGCGAACCCGCAGACCGCGTCGACGATCCGATCGAACTCGAGCGTCCGCAGGACGGCTGGCTGCATGGCGAGCGTGGAACCGAGAGACGGAGTGCCGCACGGACGGGCGGCAACCCCTGATTGTAGCGCGGCCGGGCCATCCCTGGCCAGCCATGAACGGCCGACTCTGTTGACCTGTCGGGCGAGCGGGCGGTAACATCAAGTGACTGAGCCACGTGAGGTTGCGCCGCCGCGCCACGGCCGTTCGGTTGCCGCGCCCGGTTCCCAGCTGAGCATGACACCCGCTGAAACGCTGACGCTCGCCGCGTACTTCTTCGTCCTCATCATCCTGGCGGTTTACGGCTGGCACCGCTATTACCTCGTGTACATCTACATGAGGAACCGCGACCGGGCCCCACGGCCGGGCCCGGCCCTCTTGCCCCAGCCGGTCGTCACGATCCAGCTGCCGCTCTTCAACGAGATGTACGTCGCGGATCGCCTGATTACGTCGGTCGCGGCGATCGACTATCCGTGGGAGCTCCTCGAGATTCAGGTGCTCGACGACTCGACCGACGAGACCCGCGCCATCGCCGAGCGGGTCGTCCAGCGCCTCGCCGCGACGGGGCTCGACATCAGGTACTTCCACCGCCGCGACCGGACCGGCTTCAAGGCCGGCGCGCTCGAAGCCGGCCTGGCCGTCGCGCGCGGCGAGTTCGTCGCGATCTTCGACGCGGATTTCCTGCCGTCACCCGACTTCCTGACCCGGCTGATGCCCCACTTCGCCGACGCATCGGTCGGGATGGTCCAGGCTCGCTGGGGACATATCAACCAGGACTACTCCCTGCTGACGAAGATCCAGGCGATCCTGCTCGACGGCCACTTCGTCCTCGAGCACGGCGGCCGCAATCGCGCCGGCCTGTTTTTCAACTTCAACGGCACGGCAGGCGTCTGGCGGCGTCGCGCCATCGAGGACGCCGGCGGCTGGCAACACGACACGCTCACCGAGGACCTCGACCTCAGCTATCGCGCGCAGCTCCAGGGCTGGCGGTTCGTCTTCGTGCCCGGCGTGATTGCGCCGGCGGAAGTGCCTGTCGAGATGAACGCCTTCAAGTCGCAGCAGCACCGGTGGGCCAAGGGGTCCATTCAGACCTGCCGCAAGCTGCTCGGCCGCATCCTGCGCGCCCCGCTGCCGCTCGGCGTGAAGGTCGAGGCGTTTTTCCACCTCACGGCCAACTTCAACTACCCGCTGATGTGCGTGCTCTCGATCCTGATGTTCCCGTCCATGGTCATCCGCTACAACATGGGCTGGTACGAGATGCTGCTCATCGACGTGCCCCTGTTCTTCGCGGCCACGTTCTCGGTCTGCAACTTCTACATGGTCTGTCAGCGCGAGCTCCATCCGGACTGGTGGACCCGGCTGAAGTACCTCCCGTTCCTGATGTCCATCGGAATCGGGCTGAGCATCAACAATACCCGCGCGGTGTTCGAGGCGCTCTTCAACAAGCAGACCGAGTTCGCCCGGACGCCGAAGTATCGCATCGAGCGCGACACCGACGAGTGGGCGGGCAAGCGCTACCGGCAGTCGGTCGCGATCCAGCCGCTCATCGAGCTCGCCCTCGGCCTCTATTTCACGTCGACCGTCTTCTACGCGCTCGCGAACGAGATCTATGGGACCGTGCCGTTTCTCGTCCTGTTCCAGATCGGGTTCCTCTACACCGGTCTCGTGTCGGTCGTCCAGCAGTACGCCGAGGAGCCCGTCGTCCTGGAGACGCAGGCCGTCGGCGGAAAGACGGCGCCATGACCGCTGACGGGAAGCCGAAGGCGGGGCTCGAGGATACCGTCGCCACCTCGTCGGCGATCTGCTACCTCGACGGCGACCGCGGCGTGCTCGCGTATTGCGGTCACGACATCCACGACCTGGCCCGGCACGCGACATTCGAGGAGGTCTGCCATCTGCTCTGGCATCGCCGGCTCCCGACGCGGGCCGAACTGGGCGACCTCCAGTCCCATCTGTCGGCGGCGCGGCCGCTGCCCGAGGGCCTCATCCGCCTCATGAAGGCGCTGCCGCCGGGCGATGGCATGGACGCCTTGCGGACGCTCACGTCGGCCCTCGCGCACTACGATCCCGACCGGGCAGATGCATCGCCGCAGGGCAATCTCCGGAAGGCCATCCGGCTCACGGCGCAGCTGTCGACGCTCGTCGCGACGATGGGCCGGGTGAGTGCGAACCGCGGGCCCATCGATCCGGACCCCGTGCTCGGACACGCGGCGAACTTCCTCTACATGCTGACCGGCGATCGGCCAGGGGCGTTGGCCACGCGCGCGTTCGACGTGGCGCTCATTCTCCACGCCGACCACGAGCTGAACGCCTCCACGTTCGCGGCGCGCGTGGCGGCGGCCACGCTCGCCGATCTCCATTCCGCGGTCGTCGCCGGCGTCGCGACCCTCAAGGGTCCGCTGCATGGCGGCGCAAACGCCGACGTGATGCGGATGCTCCTCGAGATCGGCGTGTCGGCGGGACCGGACCGGGCCGAAGAAGTCGTCCGGGCGAAGCTCGCTCGTAAGGAGAAGATCCCCGGATTCGGCCACCGCGTGTATCACACGGAGGACCCGCGGGCGACCCACCTGCGCGAGATGTCGAAGGACCTGACCACCAGGGCCGGCGAGCCGGCGTGGTACGAGATGTCCCGGCGCATCGAAGGCGTGGTGAAGGCGGAGAAGAAGCTCAACCCGAATGTTGACTTCTATTCGGCCACCACGTACCACGCGCTCGGGATTCCGATCGATCTCTTCACGCCGATCTTCGCCGTGAGCCGGGTCTCGGGCTGGACCGCCCACGTCCTCGAGCAGTACGCGAACAACCGCCTCATTCGGCCGCGCGCCGAGTACATCGGGCCCGCGTACCCGCAACCCTACGTGCCGATCGAGGATCGCTGATCGGTGATCTATGCGTCGGGCTCTCGGCCTTGGGCTTTGGGCCCTGGTCGCCCAGAGCCCAGAGCCCAGAGCCGTGACATGAATCCCCACCTGATCCGCAACTTCTCGGTGATCGCGCACATCGACCACGGAAAGTCGACGCTGGCCGACCGCTTCCTCGAGATCACCGGAGCCCTGCAGGCCCGCGAGATGGAGGCGCAGGTCCTCGACGCGATGGACCTCGAACGCGAGCGCGGCATCACCATCAAAGCTCACCCCGTCCGGCTGAACTACACCGCGCGGTCGGGCGAGCGGTACGTGCTCAACCTCGTCGACACCCCGGGGCACGTGGACTTCTCGTACGAGGTCACCCGGTCGCTCGCGGCCTCCGAGGGCGCGCTGCTGCTCGTCGACGCCTCGCAGGGCGTCGAGGCACAGACGCTGGCCAACGCCTATCTCGCCGTTGAGAACAACCTCGAGATCATCCCGGTCATCAACAAGATCGACCTGCCCGGGGCGCAACCCGAGGACGTCCGCCGCCAGATTCACGACATCGTCGGGCTCGATGGTGACAGCGCCATCCTGGCCAGCGCGAAACTCGGGACCGGCGTCCCCGAGATCCTGGAGGCGATCGTCGAGCGCCTACCCCCGCCCGCCGGCCGCGCCGACGCGCCGCTCAAGGCGCTCATCTTCGATTCCTGGTACGACCCGTACCGCGGCGTGGTCATCGTCATCCGGGTCATCGACGGGACGATCCGGAAGGGTCTGCGGATCCGCCTGATGGCGGAAGGACAGGACTACGACGCCGAACAGGTCGGGATCTTCACGCCGAAGGCGGTCGTGGTCGACGAACTCGGAGTCGGCGAGGTTGGATTCCTCGTCGCCAACATCAAGAAGATCAGCGACGCGAAGATCGGCGACACGATCACCGAGACCGCCCGCCCGACGCTCGAGCCGTTCCCGGGCTTCAAGGAACTCAAGCCGATGGTCTTCGCGGGCCTCTACCCGGTCGAGGGTCACGAATACCCGGCGCTCAGGGACGCGCTTGAGAAGCTCCGCCTGAACGACGCGTCGTTCTTCTACGAGCCCGAGACGTCAGCCGCGCTCGGCTTCGGCTTCCGCTGCGGATTCCTCGGCCTGCTGCACATGGAGATCGTGCAGGAGCGCCTCGAGCGCGAGTTCGACGTCGACCTCGTGACGACAGCGCCGGGGGTCCTGTATCGCGTGACGACCACCGACGGCGAGACGCGCGAGATCGACAGCCCGGCGAAGCTGCCCGACGCGGGACGGATTGCGAAGATCGAGGAGCCCGTCATCACGGCCATGATCCTCACCCCCGCGGAGCACGTCGGAGGCATCCTGCAGCTCTGCCAGGACAAGCGGGGCATTCAGAAGTCGCTCGAGTACCTGTCGTCGAACCGTGTGCTCATCAGCTACGAGCTGCCGTTCAACGAGGTCGTGCTCGACTTCTACGACAGGCTGAAGACGCTGTCCCGCGGATATGCCTCACTTGACTATCATGTCACCGGCTACTGGCCGTCGCCGCTCGTCAAGCTCGATATCCTCGTGAACGGCGAGCCGGTGGACGCCCTGTCGATCATCGTGCACCGCGACATGGCGTACGAACGCGGACGCGCGCTCGCGTCGAAGATGCGGGAGCTCATCCCGAGGCAGATGTTCGAGGTGGCGATCCAGGCCGCCATCGGCGGCCGGATCGTCGCGCGTGAGTCCGTCAAGGCCATGCGGAAGAACGTGCTGGCCAAGTGCTACGGCGGCGACATCACGCGGAAGCGGAAGCTGCTCGAGAAGCAGAAAGAAGGCAAGAAGCGCATGAAGCGCGTCGGCCGGGTCGAGATCCCGCAGGAAGCGTTCCTGGCCGTGCTGAAGATGGGGACGGAGCATCAGTGACGCGCAAGTCCGTCGTTCGCGAGTACTTCGAGTCGATCGTGATTGCCGTGATCCTGGCGCTCTTCATCCGGACCTTCGTCGTCCAGGCATTCAAGATCCCGACCGGGTCGATGGAGGAGAACCTCCTCATCGGCGACCACCTGCTCGTGAACAAGTTCGTCTACGGGCCGGCGGCCACCCGGATCGAGCGCACCCTCCTGCCCCTCGGCACGATCAGGCGCGGCGACGTGGTGGTGTTCAAGTACCCTGAGGATCCCGGGCGCGACTTCATCAAGCGCGTGATCGGGCTGCCGGGCGAAACGCTCGAGATTCGCGAGAAGCAGGTCTACGTCGACGGCCAGCCCTTGGCCGAGCCCTACACGCACTTCCTCGAGCCGGCTGGCGAGCATGGCGCCGCGGGCGAGGTGACCGCCTTCGACGTCCGCGAACGGTACGGTCCCGTGAGGATTCCCGTCGATCAGTACTTCGTCATGGGCGACAATCGCGACAACTCGCAGGACAGCCGGTACTGGGGCTTCCTGCCGCGCGAGTACGTCAAGGGCCGCGCACTCGTCATCTACTGGTCGTTCGAGTCGGGGCACGACCTGAACGTGCTGTCGAGCGTTCGCTGGGGCAGGCTCCTGCGGCAGATTGAGTGATCGGCCGGCCCGCCCCGGGGGCTGATATCCGCGATGGTGAAGCTCCTCGTGAAGCTGGCGCTCGCGGCCTTCCTCGCGAGCGAACGTCCGTGGACGTTCGACTGGACGGTGGAGACCTTCGGCGCACCCGCAGTCGAGGTCGCACCGTAGCCGCCCCGGTCGCCTGGCGGGGCCGCCTCAGCGGATCTGCGCGAGTGCCTGCTCGGCCGGTTCCGGCGCCGGGGCGATCTCGGCGTGGCGCGGCCGGTGAAGCAGGATCCGGTCTTCGCGCTCGCGTCCATCTTGCTCCCTGATGTAGTCGAGCGCGTTGTGCAGCGTCTGGATGGTGCCGGCGATCGACGTCTCGACGTCCTTCCTCTTCAGCTTCAGCCCGTCGATCTCGCGCTGCAGGCTTTCGAGCCTGGCCTGGGCCTTCTCGATGAGGAGGTCGGCTCGTCCCTCGGCGTCGGCGACGATGCGGCGGGCCTCTTCGTCGGCGTTGACCTTGATGTCGTCGGCCAGCTTCTGCGCGGCGAGGAGCGTCGTCTTCAGGCTTCGCTCGTGTTCGCGGTGCTCGTTCAGCACGGCTTCCATGCGCGCGAGATTCTGCTGCAGGCGATCGGTTTCACGCAGCGCCTGTTCGTAGTCGTCGGCGACCGCCAGGAGAAAGGACGTGACCTCGATCTTGTCGAAGCCTCGCAGGGCGGTTCGGAAGCGCTGCTGCCGGAGGTCGAGCGGACTCACATTCATGGCGTCATCACTCGCTGAAAAGGGACAAACGGCCGCTGTCATTCCGGGGTATCGGCGCGCCGGGCCCCGGGCTGTAGATCGGGGCCTTTCCGAGGATCAGACGACGGCGGTGGCGAGTCGCGGACCGAAGATCGCCGAGCCGACCCGAACGAGCGTGGCCCCTTCCTCCACCGCGATTTCGAAGTCGTGGCTCATGCCCATTGACAGATCGGCGAGGTGTTCGGCGGGAATCCCGCGAGCCGCGAGGTCGTCGCGGAGGCGGACGAGTCGGGCGAAGAAGGCGCGCGCTCCCTCGGGGTCGGCGGTCGCCGGAGGCAGCGTCATCAGCCCGGTCATACGGACGGCCCGGCACTCGAGGGCGGCCTCGACGACCGGAACGATCGCGCCGGGATCGACGCCGTGTTTCGTGGGCTCGCTGCCGAGATCGATCTGAATCAGCGCGTCCAGCCGGCGTCCCGCGGCACCCGCCGCCTCCTCCAGTCTCGCTACGAGGGCGGCGGCGTCGACCGAGTGCACGACGTGGAAAGCGGTTGCGGCTTTCCGGGCCTTGTTCGACTGGAGGTGGCCGATGAGGTGCCAGCGCAGCGCCAGGTCCGCGGTCTGCGCCATCTTTAGCAGGCCCTCCTGGACCTTGTTCTCGCCGAAGTCGACCTGCCCTGCCGCGGCGGCCGCCCGTACGGCGGCGGCCGAGAACGTCTTGGAGACGGCGACGAGTCGGATGGTACGGGGGTCGCGCCGGACCCGGCCGGCCGCGCGGGCGATGCGCTCGCGGACGTCCGCGAGCCGGGCGCCGACGTCAGCGGGGTCGGACACTACTTCGGCAGCTTCTCCAGTTCGGTGACCGCGCCCTTCGCCATGGCGGCGTTCGGGCCGCTCGGCGCCAGCGTGAGATACGTCTGGAGTTCGGTGAGCGCTCCGGCCATGTCGCCCTGCCCGATGAGGACCATGCCGAGCTGATAGTGCGATTCCGCATGGTTCGCGTCCGCCTGGATCGCACGCTGGAACGCATCCTTTGCTTCGGCCGACTTGCCCTGGTTCAGGAAGATGACGCCCTGGTTGAACATCGCCTCGGCGCCGCCGCCTCCTGCGGCCGCCGCGCTGGCGCCGAGCAGTTCGATCGCCTTGGCGCTCGCCTGCTCGGCGAGGTCCGTCTTCCCCATGTTGGTGTAGACGGTGGCCAGCCCCGAGTAGGCCATCGGATTGTCGGGCCTCACCTCGATGGCCTTCTTGTACGCGGCTTCCGCTTCGCCGTACTGCTTCCGCTGGATGTGGACGTACGCGATGCGGTTGTAGCAGTCGACGCAGTCGGGGCTGATGGCCAGGCCTTCGTTGAACTTCGCGATCGCCTCGTCGTGGCGGCCCGCCGAGGTGGCTGCGACGCCTTCGTCGAACAGGCGCCTGAGCTCCACGGATCGACCCTTCGCCGCCGCGGCGGCGGCCGTGGCATTGAGCGGGAGGACGAAGTCAGCCGTGGCGGTCTGTCCCATGCGCACGGTGATCGACAGCGGCTGCGCCTTGACCGTGTCTTTCATGGCGGAGACCGTGTACCCGCCGGAGGTCAGGCCGATCTGGAAGTACTCGCCGGACCGATTCGTCCTGATTTCGTAGCGTCGTCCCGACGATCCGGCCGGCTCGATGACGACCGTCGCATCCTCGACGGGCTGGCCCCCGTCATCCCGGACGACTCCCCGCGCCATGCCGCCCTGTGCGTAGACGGGCTGCGTCGCCAGTCCAGCAACTGCGGTGACGGCCGCCACGACGACCATCCGCATCAACCGGGCGTTCCATCGGCCGACCATAACCTTCCTCCTCCGCGAGCGACGTCACACGCCGCAGCGTACGACGCGGTGCGACTAGCCGTATCTTACACGATTCGCCATGAACCGCCGGACGGCCTCAAGGTCCTGCACCACAGGGGTTTGCGGAAGCGACGCCAGGAAGCGGCGTCCGTAACCCATCGTGCGCAGGCGGGGGTCGAGGACGGCCAGGACTCCGCGATCCTGCCGATGCCGGATCAGCCGGCCGAGCCCCTGCTGCAGGGCGAGCACGGCGAGCGGCACCTGATAGTCGCCGAACGGCTCTCCGCCCTGCGCGCGCCGGGCGTCAATCCGCGCCGCCGTGATCGGATCGGCGGGCGAGGCGAAGGGCAGCTTGTCCACGATCACGCAGCTCAGGGCATCCCCGATGACGTCGACACCCTGCCAGAAGCTCGACGTGGCGAACAACACGGCGTGCGGCGTCTCGCGGAAGCGACTCAGCAGCTGCGTGCGCGGCGCCGTTCCCTGGACGAGGATCGGATAGTCCAGGGCCATCTCCGCCAGGGCCTGCACCGCCCGCAGGGTCGCGTAGCTCGTGAACAGGACGAACGCGCGTCCTTCGGTCTCTTTCAGGAGCGCGCACACCTCGCGGCCTGCCGCCGCGGCGAACTCGGGTGATCGCGGATCGGGCATGTTCCGCGGCAAGTACAGGATCGCCTGGCGCGCGAAGTCGAACTCCGACGGCACGCGCAGGTCCGCCGCACCGCGGATGCCGAGCCGTGCGCGGATGTAGTCGAAGGATCCCTCGACCGTCAGGGTCGCCGAGGTGAGGACCGTCACGCGCATGCGATCGATCAGCACGTCGCGCACGATCGCGGACACGTCGATGGGCGCGGCCCGCAGAAAGACTCCCTGGCCCCTCGCTTCGACGAAGTAGACGTAGTCGGGGTCCCCGGCTCGTGTCAGGAATCGCAGGTCGTCGCGGATCTCGCCCGCCCGTCTGGCGAGCGCCGCCGCGTCGGTGTCGGCCTCGCCGGTCCGTGTCGCCGCGTCTCCACCATCGCCGGCCGTCGCGTGCGGGGGCAGGCTTGGGGCGGAATCGACCCGCGCGAGGGTCGTCTGCGCGAAGTCGAGCGCGGCAGCCAGCCCGGCGGCGGATTCCCGCGAGTCGGCCAATGTCTCGATGGTGGCGGAGACGCGCTCATCCGCGCGGACCGGCGATCCGCGGGACACACGATGGGCCCGGGCGAGGTCCGAGAAGAATACACGGGACTGCTGCCTGATTTCCTCGACGGCTCGCCTGATCGCATCCCCGGCCCGCCGATCGTCCAGCGCGGTCCGCTCTCCGAGGCGCCCGAGATCGCGCGCGAAGTCGTCGACGCGGTAGGTGCTCAGCGCGATGCCGAAGTACTGCGTGATGACGTCCTCGAGCTGATGGGCTTCGTCGAGCACGAGGTGGCTGGCGCCCGGGATCACCTCTCCGTAGGCGCCATGCCTCACGGACGCATCGGCGCACAGCAGGTGGTGATTGACGATGACGACATCCGAGGCGGCGGCCCGCTGTCGCATCACAGTCACGAAGCACTCGTCCCAGCGCGGACACTCGCTGCCGAGACACGTGTCCGCTGTCGCCGACACCTCGTTCCAGAAAGGCAGGTCCTCCGGCAGGTCCTCGAGCTCGGCGCGATCGCCGGTGTCTGTTCGCCCGGCCCAGTCGCGGATCATCGGGAGGAAGACGTCGTGGGACGCGGGGTTTCCGCTGAGTCCGGCCTGCTCCAGTCGATGCAGGCAGAGGTAGTTCGCCCGCCCCTTCATACACGTGGCCGTAAACGGCACGTCGAGGGCGCGCTGGAGGGCGGGGATGTCCTTGAAGTAGATCTGCTCCTGCAGGTTCTTCGTGCCGGTCGAGATGATGGCCCGCTGGCCGCTCAGAATCACGGGCACGAGGTAGGCGAGCGTCTTCCCGGTCCCGGTCCCGGCTTCCGCGAGCAGCACGCCCCCGTCCTCGAAGGTGCGGGCGATGGCCGTCGCCATCGCGGCCTGCGAAGGGCGCGGCTCGAAGCCCGGGAGCGCGGCGGCGAGGGAGCCGTCGTCGGCAAAGACCTGCGCCACCCGGTCGACGAGGGACACGGGCGACGGCGGATCGCTCCGCCGGGCCGGCCCGTCACCATGCGACGGGGTGCGGCCTAGACGGTGTCCGGATACAGGGGGAACTTCCGGCACAGGTGCTCGACTTCGGCCCGCACCATCGCCAGGGCGTCGTCATCCTCGGGCGTCTTCAGCGCCCGGACGATGAGATCGCCGACGAGATCCATCTCCGGTTCACGCATGCCGCGCGTGGTGACGGCGGGCGTACCCACGCGAATGCCCGAGGCCACCATCGGGGGGTTCTGGTCGAAGGGGATGGCGTTCTTGTTCACCGTGATTCCCGCCTTGCCGAGCGCCGCCTCCGCGGCCTTGCCGGTGAGGCCCTTCGAGAAGACGTCGATGAGCATCAGGTGATTGTCCGTGCCCCCGCTCACGAGGCGGAACCCGGCCGCGCCGATCAACCGGGCGAGGCGCCGGGCGTTGGCTACCGTCTGCTGCTGGTACTCGACGAACCCCGGCTCGGCAGCCTCCTTCAGGCAGACCGCCTTGCCCGCGATGATGTGCATGAGCGGCCCACCCTGAACGCCGGGGAAGACGCTCCGGTCGAGGTCCTTCGCGTACCGCTCGCGGGAGAGCAGCAGGCCGCCCCTCGGTCCGCGCAGCGTCTTGTGCGTGGTCGTCGCGACGATGTCGGAGTGCGGCACGGGACTGGGATGGAGGCCGGCGGCCACGAGCCCGGCGATGTGCGCCATGTCCGTGAACAGCGCGGCGCCGACCCGCTCGGCCGCCGCCCGCATGCGCGGGAAGTCGATCACGCGCGGGTATGCGCTCGCGCCGGCGATGATCATCTTCGGTCGATGCTCGTCGGCCAGCCGATCGAGCTCGTCGTAATCGATGCGCTCGTCCTCGCGGCCGACCCCGTACGGCACGATCGTATAGAAACGGCCGGAGAAATTCAGCGGGTGACCGTGCGTCAGGTGGCCGCCATGTGCGAGGTTCATGCCGAGCACGACGTCGCCCGGCTTGAGCAGCGTCATGTAGACGGCCATGTTGGCTTGTGCGCCCGAGTGCGGCTGGACGTTCGCGTGCTCGGCGCCGAACAGCGCCTTCGCCCGGGCGATGGCCGCCCGCTCGGCCACGTCCACGAACGCGCAGCCGCCGTAGTAGCGACGACCCGGGTACCCTTCCGCGTACTTGTTCGTCAGCACGGATCCGGCCGCTTCGAGCACGGCGCGGCTGACGAAGTTTTCCGAGGCGATGAGCTCCAGCCCGTCGTTCTGGCGGCGTCGCTCGGCCTCGAGGGCCTGCGCCACTTCCGGATCGGTTTCCTGAATCGTGCGCCAGCGGGAGAAGGTTCGGGCTTCGGTCGGCATCGGCGTGGCCTGCTCCGTTCGAGGTGGTGTGTGGGCGCCCCGGTCTATCGCCGCTCGTCTCGTTCGGCGGCACGGATCTGGTCGATGCGTCGCTGATGGCGTCCGCCCTCAAACGGCGCGCTCAACCAGAGCGTCAGAATCTCATCCGCGAGGCCGAAGGCGACAATCCGGCCACCCATCGACAGAACGTTCGCGTCGTTGTGTTGACGGGACAGCCGCGCCGTGTACAGGTCGTTGCACAAGGCCGCTCGGATGCCGGCGACCTTGTTGGCGGCTATCTGCTCGCCCTGCCCGCTGCCCCCGAGCACGACGCCCCGATCCGCCCGCCCTTCGGCCACCGTCTTCGCCACCGCGACGCAAATCGGGGGGTAGTCGATCGAGACTTCGCTGTGGGTGCCGTGGTCCTCCACGACATGGCCGAGGCGTTCGAGCGTGCCCTTCAGGTGTTCCTTCAGAAGGAATCCGGCGTGATCCGCGCCGATCGCCACGCGCATAGCGTTGCCAATTGTACTATGGCGCGTGTCGTTCGCCGTTCTGCGTGCTGCGTTCGTTGCGCACCCTCCGTCCGGTGCATCATGAGCGTCTCCCGCAGTGCCGCGCACGGAACGTAAGACGCAGCACGGCGAACGGAGCACGGAATGGTCCCAACCCTCATCCTGACGTCCCGCGGCGAAGAGCGGCTGCGAAGCGGCCATCCCTGGATCTACAGAGCCGACGTCCTCGACGTCCAGGCAGGTCCGGGCGACCTCGTGCAGGTCCGCAGCTCGCGCGGCCGTCCGCTCGGTTCGGGGCTCTACAGCAGTCGCTCTCAGATTGCCCTGCGTGTCCTGACGAGCGGGGACAGCCTGGCCGACGCCGGGCTCGTCGGTCGGCGGATAGAGCAGGCGATCGAGTTCCGGCGCACGCTCGACATCGAGGCGACGGCGTACCGCCTCGTGCACGGCGAGGCCGACCTGCTTCCCTCGCTCATCGTCGATCGGTACGGCGAGTACCTGGTGGTGCAGGCGCTGTCCCAGGGGATGGATCGACTGACGCCCGTGATAGTCGAGGCGCTGAACGATCTCGCGCGGCCGCACGGCATCCTGGCCCGGAACGACCCGCGGGCGCGCCTGCTCGAGGGCCTCGACCGGCGCGTCGAAGTGCTGGCCGGGGAGATCCCGGCGTCGGTGCCCGCGATGGTGAACGGGGTCGAGTACCTCGTCGACCTGCGACACGGGCAGAAGACCGGCCTCTTTCTCGATCAGCGCGAGAACCGCGCGGCCGCGCGGTGTTACGCCCGGGGACGGCTGCTCGATTGCTTCAGCTACCAGGGAGGGTTCGCGCTGGCGCTGGCTCCCTCGTGCACCGGGACCATCGCCCTCGACGTCTCGGACGAGGCGGTCGCCGCGCTTCGCGACAACGCCACGCGAAACGGCGTCACCGTGGACGCCAGGGTCGGAAACGTCTTCGACGAGCTCCGCGGGTTCGAGCGGCTGGGTGAGCGTTTCGACACTATCGTGCTCGACCCGCCCGCCTTCGCGAAGACGAAGGCCGCCGTGCCGAAGGCGACGTCGGGCTACAAGGAGATCAACCTGCGGGCGCTGAAGCTGCTCAATCCGGGAGGGACGCTCGTGACCTGCAGCTGTTCGTACCACGTGGGCGAGACGGCGCTCCTCGACATCGTGCAGGCGGCGGCCGCCGATGCGGGCGCCCCGGTGACCCTCGTCGAGAAGCGCATGCAGAGCCGCGACCACCCGGTGCTCCTCAGCGCGCCCGAGACGTACTACCTGAAGTGTCTCATCCTCCGAAAGCTCGGTTGAGCGGGGCCGATTCGCGATATAGTGCTGAACGAACCGCTGGGGGTATCCCGAAAGGGATTGAGAACAGACCCTTGGAACCTGATCCGGTTGAGACCGGCGAAGGGAGCGCGGCGCCCACCCCCACGCCCGCCTCGTGTCGTTTCCTGAAGCGCGCCACGCACGCACTGGAGTGCCGATGATGTCCGAGTTCACGACTGCCTATCCTCGTTCGCGCAAGGTGCTGGTCGACGGTCCCGCCGGCGTGCGGGTCCCGATGCGGGAGGTCGCGCTGTCGGGCGGCGAACCGCCCCTCCGCGTGTACGACACGAGCGGACCCCAGGATGGTGACGTGACCCGTGGGCTGCCGACGCGGCGCGAGCCCTGGGTCGCGCCGCGGCGGCAGGCGGCGCGCGCGGGCGGTCCGGTGACGCAGTTCCACTACGCCAGGGGGGGCGAGATCACTCCAGAGATGGAGTTCGTGGCCATCCGCGAGGGGCTGCCCGCTGACTTCGTGCGCGACGAGGTGGCCTGCGGCCGCGCCATCATTCCCGCCAACATCAACCACCTCGAGCTCGAGCCGATGATCATCGGCCGGAACTTCCTCGTGAAGATCAACGCCAACATCGGCAACTCCGCCGTGTCGTCGTCGATCGAGGAGGAGGTGGAGAAGCTGCGCTGGGCGACGCTCTGGGGCGCCGACACGGTGATGGACCTGTCGACCGGACGGAGCATCCACGAGACCCGCGAGTGGATCATCCGCAATTCCGCGGTGCCGATCGGCACGGTGCCGATCTACCAGGCGCTCGAGAAGGTCGAGGGCCGGCCCGAGGAGCTGACGTGGGAGATCTACCGCGACACGCTCGTCGAGCAGTGCGAACAGGGGGTCGACTACTTCACCGTGCACGCCGGCGTCCTGCTGCGTTACATCCCGATGACCGCGCGCCGCGTGACCGGCATCGTCTCGCGCGGCGGATCGATCATGGCGAAATGGTGCCTGGCGCATCACCAGGAGAACTTCACCTACACGCACTTCCGCGAGATCTGCGAGATCATGCGGGCCTACGACGTCTCGTTCTCGCTCGGCGACGGCCTGCGGCCCGGATCGATCGCCGACGCCAACGACGAGGCACAGTTCGCCGAGCTCCGCACCCAGGGGGAGCTGACGCGGATCGCCTGGGAGTACGACGTGCAGGTGATGAACGAAGGCCCCGGGCACGTGCCGATGAATCTCATCAAGGAGAACATGGAGAAACAGCTCGAGTGGTGCCAGGAGGCGCCGTTCTACACGCTCGGGCCGCTGACGACGGACATCGCGCCGGGGTACGATCACATCACCTCGGCGATTGGCGCCGCCATGATCGGCTGGTACGGCACGGCGATGCTCTGCTACGTCACGCCGAAGGAGCACCTGGGACTGCCGAATCGCGACGACGTGAAGGCCGGGGTCATCGCCTACAAGATCGCTGCGCACGCCGCCGATCTCGCCAAGGGGCACCCGCGGGCCCGCGCATGGGACGACGCGCTCTCGAAGGCCCGGTTCGACTTCCGGTGGGAAGACCAGTTCAACCTGGCGCTCGACCCGGTGACCGCGCGCGCGTACCACGACGAGACCCTGCCGGCGGAAGGGGCCAAGGTGGCCCATTTCTGCTCGATGTGCGGCCCGAAGTTCTGCAGCATGGAGCTGACACAGCAGGTGCGCGACTACGCGCGCGACCACGGTCTCGACACGCCGTCGGCCGCCGCCGCCGGGATGGAGGAGAAAGCGCTCGAGTTCCGCCGCCGGCCCGAGATCTACGTGCCGGTCGCGAAGGAGTAGCGGCGGTCAGCGGGTCTCGGGGACGACCGGCACGATCTGGATCACCGTCGGGAAGTGCTCCGGGTCGACACCGCGCCTCGGATTGGGATAGCCCTTCGACACGGCCGACTCGAAGTCCTTGATCGTGACGCTTGGCGGAAATGCCATGGTCTGCTCGCGGAACCGCCCGATGTCGAACTGGTGAGTGGCCGGCGCCTCGAAGACGAGCTCCCCACGGTTCTTGAGCACGTTGCGGTAGTAGCCGACCAGCGTGACGAACGAGGTCGCGGTGCCGTACAGATAGAACCGCTGGCCGCGGCCGGCGTCGTACGAGGCGATGAATTGCGCGCCCGGGTAGACGGGCACGCCGAGCGTCGCCTGGTCCGGCCCGGAGTCCGGCGGCGGGGCGGTCGGAGAGGCCGGTTCGGTCGTCGTCGGCGCCGGCGCGGGAGGTCCGCTCTTCGGGAAGGGCTGCGGGACTGGCTGGGCCAGGGCGGCAGCAACAAGAAAGGCCAGCAGCGGCGACATGGGTCGATTATACGACCCGGACATGGATCCTGCGGCCGCGTCTGCGCGTCTCTTTAAGGATACGTACGTGTCATTGTCATTGCAGCTGAGCAGGTAAAATACAAGCCATGGCCAACGCCCTGAAGACGGTCCTTCTCCTCGGCGCTCTGAGCGCCGTGCTCCTCTATCTCGGCGAGGTTCTGGGAGGTTCGCAGGGGCTCGTCATCGGGTTCCTGTTCGCCGTCGTGATGAACTTCGGTTCGTACTGGTTCTCCGACAAGATCGTGCTGCGGATGTACCGCGCCAAGGAAGTCGGGCCCGGCCACCGGCTGTACGACGTGACCACGGCCTTGGCCGGGCGCGCCGGATTGCCCCAGCCGAAGGTCTACGTGATTCCCGATGCCTCCCCCAACGCGTTCGCGACCGGGCGCAATCCCCGGCACGCAGCCGTCGCGGCCACGGAAGGAATCCTCCATGTGCTGAACGACGAGGAACTCGCGGGCGTCATGGCCCACGAGCTGGGCCACGTCAAGAATCGCGACATCCTCATCAGCTCTGTTGCGGCGACGATCGCGGCGGCGATCATGATGGTGTCCAGGTTCGCCATGTTCTTCGGCGGATCGCGGGACGACCGTGGAGGGGGGAACCCCGTGGCGCTGCTCGCCACGATCATTCTCGCTCCGGTGGCCGCGATGCTGATTCAAGCGGCGATCTCGCGGTCGCGCGAGTACGTCGCCGACGCGACGGGCGCCGCGATTGCCGGGCACCCGATGGGGCTCGTGAGCGCGCTGCGGAAGATCGAAGCGGTCGCCAGGCGCGTGCCGCTCGAGGCCAATCCGGCGACGGCGCACATGTTCATCATCAAGCCGTTCTCGGGCGCGGGCCTGCTCTCGCTCTTCAGCACCCATCCGCCGACCGAGCGGCGGATCGAGGCGCTCAGCCGGCTTTCGCGATAGCCGGATCCCTCACCAGGCGAATCCCACCTGCACCGGCCGATCGCCTGCCTCGTGTGGTGAAGGCCTGGTCGGCCTGCTCGCGTCGCCGACCGGGCCGGCGTCGAGGCCATACCGCCGCTCGAGCGCCCGGACCATCGCCTTCACCTGCTGGCGGTACGCCTCGGGCGGATGCTTCTCCGCGTAGAGTCGCTCGAAACGCGGCCGCATCAGCGGAAACTCGCGCTCGATAAAGTGCATGAAGTGGGCGCGGGTGCCCTCCTCGAGGTGCATCACGCTACAGCCTACGAAGCGGGCGCCGTGGTCGGCGATGGCCTTGATCGTCCGCTCGGGTTTGGCGCGTGACGAGGAGAACCCCGGAACGATCGGCGCCATCAGCACCCCGACTTTCACCGAGGCGAACTCGTCTCCCGCGCCGAGTTCGAACTGCCTGTGGTACCGCCGTGCGAAGCAGTAGTGGCACCCGTGGGTGCAGCCGCGGTACGGGTTGAGCGTCCATCGGAAGGGCATGCCCGCCACGGCGTTCAACGCCGACCGGCAAGTGACCTCCTGGTAGCGCGCGCTGTCGGCTCGCGCGTGGGCCGCGGTGAGCGCCGCGGCGCCCCAGGCCCTCACCGCGGCCGCCACCTCGCGGGTCGTCGGCCGTCCCCGCCGGAGATCGAAGAGCAGTGGGCCTTCGTGTTTCATTCGCCACGTGATCGTCGGCGCGGCCGGCGCGGCTGTCAAGGGCCGAATCAGACGGCGGGGAGCTCATGCACAGGGTCGCTCAGGGACTCCCGCCAGAACTGCAGGAGGTCGTCGAGTGTGTGTTCGAGGGAAGCCTGCGGATACCAGCCGAGCTCGCGCTGGATGCGCTCCGGATCGCCGACAACCAGCGGAACGTCATTCGGGCGAAGCCGCGTCCGGTCGATGGTCACCTGAATCGGGACCCGGGCTCTCGCCAGCAGCAGGTCGAGGAGCGTGCGAATCGTGACAGCGCGCCCGGTGCACACGTTGTAGGCGCGCCCGGGGAGCCCATGGTCGACGATGAGACGATAGGCGCGAACGGTGTCACGCACGTCCGTGAAATCGCGCCGGGCGTCGAGGTTGCCGACCTCGACTTCGGGCTGGCGATGCCCGAGTTCGATCTGGGCGATCGTCCGGGCGAAGCCTGACGCTGCGAATTCCGGGCTCTGGCGCGGGCCCATGTGATTGAAAGCGCGGGCGATCATCACGCGCGGCCCACCAGGGTTGTCCATGCCGACCAGTTCCTGGGCGAGCTTGCTCAGCGCATACGGGCTGGCCGGGCCGATCCGGTCGTCCTCGCGCAGCGGGCGATCGGCAGGAGCGTAGACCATCGCGGAGCTGGGGATGAGCACCGAGGTATCGATGCGCTCCTCCCGGATTCCTTCGATCAGGTGATGGGTGGCACGCACGTTCACGGCGAGGGTGGCCGTGGTCGTGGCCCAGGACTGGCCGACGTGCGCCGCGCCGGCGCAGTGGTAGACGCGCACGGGCCTGAGCGCCGCAAGGGCGCTGCGGACAGCGGCGCGGTCGAGCAGGTCGACGGCCTGCCAGCGCCCCCCGAGCTGGGGCAGGGCCGAATGGCCCGGCCGGTGCCAGGCTGCGACATCGACGCCGTCGCGAGTCAGCCCTTCCACCAGGTGGCTGCCTGCGAATCCCGCGGCGCCGGTGACGAGAGTCGCTTGGGGCATCCGGTCCGGAATCAGCGGGGCACGTTCTCCATGGCGCCGCTGAAGGGAGAGAAGTTCCCGAGGCCGGCCAGGGTGAAGGAGACGAAGAAGCGGCGATCGACCGGCACGCCGGCGCCGCTCACGCCGCTGAAGTTGAACGCCTGATACTCCAACGCGATCCCGCAGCACTGCGCGTTATAAAACCCCGACACTTTCTGCTGCAGGATGCGCAACCGTCGCGCGTCGTAGTTCAGCGAGTAGGCGCCTCCGACGCGGTTGTTGTTCGTGCGGGCACTCGTCGCCAGGTTGAGATCCCGGTTGATCCGGCTGTCGCCGAAGCCCGACAGGCCGGCGATGAAGAAGCGCTGGCTCCACTGCACCGACGTGTCGACGTAGTCGGTCCAGTTGATTCGGCTCGTGAACGAGAGCGTTCGCAGCTCGCGGTGCCGGCTGTCGACCTCGGCCCGCAGCGTGGCGTCCCACGCGTCGCTCGGCCTGGCGCGCACGGTGAGGGAGAGAGGGGAAAAGCGGCTCGGCGGCGATCCGGTCGAGCTCGACGCGTAGTCGAGGTCGTTCTGGGCGAGCAGTTCGTCCGTGTAGTAGCTCTGGTTGAGGCCGACGCTGACGATCTCCTCGACCCGGCCGGAGTCGCTCTGGCCACGCTTCGCGTAGATGCGGTTGTTGATCCCGTAGGCGTAGCGCGTCGCCCCGCCGACAACGTAGTCCGTGCCGTCGGACTGGATGATGCGGTTGAAGTCGTCGATGCTCGACATCCGCTCGATGCGCAGAAAGGGTTCGATCGTGTGCTTGACCCGCTGGGCGTATGCGCTGCCCGGCCTGTCCCAGATCCGGTTGAGGATCGGCCCGACCATGTCGGCCTGGACGGTGAAGTACTGGCGGGTGAGACCCTCGTCGAGCACGATGCCGATCTTCTCGCCGGTCAGCGCATCGACGGCGTCGCTGCGGGTGTAGAACGTATTGCGCCAGCTGACGGACGAGTTCACCGTGAACCATTCCCACCGTTTGAACGGATACCGGATCCGGGGGAAGACGTCGAGGCGGTTCGTGCCAGTGTCCCGTACCGCCGCCTCGGTCCGCCGCTCCCGCACGAGGGAGGCGTACTCACCGGCCACGGAGAAATAGACCGGGGATCCCCGGAACAGCGGCCGCTCGTTCCGGTTGACGGCGACGCGGGGCGCGCTTCCGGTAATCGTCGAACTCGTCGCGCTGTAGAAGTATTCGCTGTAGTCGAACGTTCCGTTGAGGGAGTAGGTCCCCCAGGCGCCGACCAGGTTGCCACCCAGGCTGCGCTGGCTTCTCGACGCGTCGTAGATGTTCGTATTGAACGTCTGCATGGTCGTCAGGCTCGAGAAGTAGTCCACGCGGCCGCGCGCCCTCAGGCCGCCCGGCAGGCGGTGGTTGGCGCCTCCCTTGAGCTCGTAGCTGCGGGTGGCTGGCACTGTGCGGCTCGAGCCGTCGCTGAGGGTGTAGGTCGTCTCCCGCTCGTCGAGGAGATACGCCCGCAGATTCCCGTTGGAGCCGCGGCCGAGTTCGTAGCGATACTCACCGCCGCCGCCCTGGCCGGTCTTCGAGAACCAGTCGTGCATGATCGTCGCGTCGTGGCTCCGGCCGATCGCCCAGAAGAAGGCGTTGCTGATGGTCTGTCCCCGTACGGTGGACGCGCCGTACGTGGGGAGCAGGAACCCGGTTGCGCGCTGCTCCTCCTTGGTCGGGTAGTAGAGGATCGGCAGGTAGAGCAGGGGCACGCCCTTCACCCGGAACACCACCTGGCGCAGCAGCGTGTACTCGTCGATGTTCAGAACCACGGTGCCCGCGTTCAGAATCCACCGCGGCGTCGGCTGGACGCAGGTCGTGAAGCCGCCGTTGCGGATCCGGTACTGCTTCGGGCCGAGCCGTTCCACGGTGTCGCCGAAGAAGTAGACGTCGGTCTCCTGCCCGGCAATGACCGGCGCCCCGGGCGAGGGGCCGTCGCTGTCGAGGGCGCCCATGTTCACGATGCCGGTCGCGTTGTAGAACGTGCCAAGGCGCGTCTGGGTGTCGAACTCGGCGCGATCCGCCGCGATGCGGTTGCCGGCTTGCGCGAAGACGACGTTGCCGGTGGCGACGGCCCGATGCTCGTCGGTGTACATCCACACTTCTTCCGCGTACACCTTCGTGTCGGCGAACTCGAGCTCCACGCCGCCGATGAGGTGCAGATCCCTGTTGTTGATGAGTTCCCGCCGGTCGCTGATCGTCGTGCCGTCAGTCGGAGGCGCCGCCTCCTGGGCGAACACCGGAGCGACGGCGAAGACGACCGCCAGGGCGGTGACGGTCGAGGTGGACCTGCGACGCATGGCGCGATCTGAGGCTGTGTCGAAGCGTATCACGAGCGTTCGGCCCGCCTCATGACGTCGCCCAGCAGGAAGATCGATCCGGCCACGACGATCCGAGGCGACAGACGCCAGGCGGCTGCGAGGGCGTCGCCGACGTCGCTCTCGATGGTCACGGGGGTTCCTGGCGCGACCGAACGGACGATGTCGGCGAGCATTGCGGGATCGGCCGAGCGGGCCGGTGATGCGCGCGTCATGACGAAGGCGGTGCTCGCCGGCGCGAGGTGGCGCAGCATGCCAGCCGTGTCCTTGTCCCCCATCGCCGCAAACACGATTGGCCTCCGCCCGGCACCGTCAGTGGCAAGGTACGCGGCGAGCGCGGCAGCGCCGTCGGGGTTGTGCGCCGCATCGAGGAGCATCTCCCGTCCGTCCGCGAGGAGTCGGTGTTCCAGGCGGCCCGGCCACTCGACGCCGGTCAGGCCGTCGATGATGGCTGCGGCCGGAACCCTCAACGCCTGTGTGTCCACGGCCTCGAGCATTCGTGTCGCCACGACGGCGTTGGCCACCTGATGGGCACCCCGCAGGCCGAGCACCAGGGGGCCGTACTCGCGAACGGGTGTCCTTACCACGATCCGCGGCAGCCGGCGGGTGCTGCGCGAACCGGCGGTCTCAACCGATCCGTCCGCGAGCGCGCTGATGACCGGGGCACCGCGCGCCCGTGCGATACCGGTGATGACGTCGAGGGCCTCGAGAGGCATCGGGCCGAGGACGACCGGCACGCCCGGCTTGATGATGCCGGCCTTCTCGACCGCGATCTCGCGGAGCGTCGTGCCCAGGTGCTGCTCGTGATCGAGCCCGATGGAGGTGATCGCGGTCACGACGGGGGCCACCTCGTTGGTGGCGTCGAGCCGTCCGCCGAGCCCGACCTCGCAGACGGCCACGTCGACTCCTGTCCGCCTGAAGACCTCGAAGGCCGCCGCCGTCGTGACTTCGAAAAACGTGGGCGGCCCGGCGAGCACGCCCCGCTCGATCAGATCGTCAACGAGACGCCGGAGGTCCGCGACCACCGCCGCCAGCGTGTCGCGGTCGACCGGCCGGCCGGCGACGACCACGCGTTCCGTGACGTCCACGAGATGCGGGGAGGTGTAGCGAGCCGACCGGTGTCCTGCGGCGAGCAGAGCCGCGGCCACCATGGCCGTCACCGATCCCTTGCCGTTCGTGCCGGCGACGTGAACGGTCCGGTAGGCTCGCTCGGGCCGACCGAGCGCGTCCAGAAGGGCGTGGATGTTGTGCAGGCCGAGCTTCATTCCGAACTGCTCGAGTCCGAAGAGCCAGGACAGGGGGTCGGCAGGCATGACCCGGCGGGTGCGGGCTACGGTTGAGGGGCGGGTTCGGGTGCGTCGCCCGGCGGGGCGGGCGGAGGATCGGGCGGCTGCGAGGGCGTCGCGCCCATGAAGCGCAGGGCGCCCGCGATGGCCGGCTTCAATTCCCGCCGGTCGACGACGAGGTCGAGCATGCCCTTTTCGAGGAGGAACTCGGATCGCTGGAAGCCTTTTGGCAGCGTCTGGCGAATCGTCTGCTCGATCACGCGCGGTCCGGCGAACCCGATCAGGGCCTTTGGTTCCGCGATGTTGAGGTCCCCGAGCATCGCGAAGCTGGCGGTGACCCCGCCCGTCGTGGGATCGGTCAGCACCGAGACGTACGGCAGGCGGGCGCGATCCAGGCGCGCGAGCGCGCCGCAGATCTTGGCCATCTGCATCAGCGACAGCGCCCCTTCCATCATGCGCGCGCCGCCCGAGCAGCAGACAATCACCACGGGGCAGCGCCCGTCGATCGCGCGTTCGATGGCCCGCGTGATCTTCTCGCCGACGACAACACCCATGCTGCCGCCGATGAAGCCGTACTCCATCGAGGCGACGACGGTGCGGATGCCGTCGATCGATCCGGTGGCGGTGATCACGGCATCCCTGAGCCCGGTGGAGGCGAATCCGGCCCTGATGCGTTCGGCGTACGGCTTCGTGTCGGTGAAATGCAGCGGGTCGGTCGAGGTCAATCCCGGGTCGTGTTCGATCCACTCCCCGTCAAACAGCGTGCGCAGCCGTTCGGCCGCCGGAATGCGGAAGTGATGCGCGCATTTCGGACAGACGTTGAGACTGGCCGCAAGGTCCTTCTTGTAGATGACCTTCGTGCACTCGGGGCACTTTATCCACAGGCCCTCGGGCACGCGGCTCGCCTTGTCCTTGCCGGCCGCGATGGGCTTGCGGGCCTTCTTGAACCAGGCCATGTCTCAGGTCAGCTTACCATCGACCGTACGCGCCTACCGCGTGCGCGGTACGTAGTACTGCGTGCCTCCGGACAGGGTCCGCATCTGCCGGATCAGATCGCCGAGCGCCTCGTCGCTCGCGTCGGAATCGAACTGCGAGGTCTCGACCACGAGCAGGGGCGTCGCATCGTAGTGGAAGAAGAAGTGATGGTACGCCTCGTTGAGTTCCTTGAGGTACACGGGATCGGGATCGAACGGCGTCCGCTCGGGGTCGTCGGTGCGCCGGCCCTTCAGGCGGCGCAGGAGGACGTCGGTCGGCGCCTGCAGATAGATGACCAGATCGGGAGGCGGCACGTCCCGGGCGAGCAGGTCGTACAGGCGCTGATACACGAAGAGCTCGTTGTCGTCGAGGTTCAGGTAGGCGAAGATCTTGTCGCGATCGAACAGGTAGTCGCAGACCGTTGTCTGGCTGAAGAGGTCGGTCTGCCGGAGCGTGGTCTGCTGGCGATGGCGGTTCAGCAGGAAGAAGAGCTGCGCCTGGAGCGCCGCGCCCGGCCGATCGGCGTAGAAGTCCGCAAGAAAGGGATTGTCGGAGTCCTCGAGCACGACCGTGGCGTCGAGGCGCGCGCCGAGCCGTTCTGCGAGCGCCGTCTTGCCGGCGCCGATGGGACCGTCGACGGCAATGTGCCGGAAGTGCACGCCGGCCCGATGATATCATCGGCGCCGTGACACGCAGGACCCTCGGATGGCCCACGCTCGCGCTGGCGACGATGGTGTCGGCGTGCGCGAGCACGCCTCCGCCTCCGCCCGCGCCGCCCGCGCCGACGGCCGACGAGAAGATGTCGTGGATCCTGCGGCTCGAGGACGAGCGTGTGCTGCGCGATCCGCCGCCGGCCCCGCCGCCGGTCGCGGCACTGGGATCGCGGAGTCGCGGGGCGGTCGTCGTCCCGCCGCCGACCCCCGATCTGGTGCGCCTGCTCGGCGATGCCCAGCCACGGATCCGGCGCCGCGCCGCGCTGGCCGTCGGCCGCGTCGGGCTGGCCGAAGGTGTGACGCCACTCGCCGCTCTGCTCGCGGATCCGGAGCCTGAGGTGCGGGAGATGGCCGCGTTCGGGCTCGGCCTGATCGCGGATCGCGCCGCTCGCGACCCGTTAATCGCGGCGCTGTCCGATCCGTCGCTGCTCGTCAGCGGCAGCGCGGCCGAGGCGCTCGGACTCCTCGGCGACACGTCGGTCGCCGAGCCGATCGCGACGGTGGCCCGCGACATCGTCGATTCCGGCGCGCTGGCCACGCCGCCCGACGGACAGGCGGACGTGGAGCGGGGATCGCCGGCCGGCGCATTCCGGCTCGCGGTTTACGCGCTTGCGCGGCTGCGCGTCTATCCGGCGCTCGCCTCGGCGGTGCTCGACGGATCCGGACAGCCCCGCGTCCGCTGGTGGCCCGTGGCGTACGCGCTGCAGCGTCTCGAGGATCCGGCGGCGCAGCCCGCCCTCCGGGCGCTCCTGTCGGATCCGCACACGTACACGCGCGCGCTCGCAGCGAAGGGGCTTGGCGCCACGAAGGATCGCGCGGCGGTGCCGGCCCTATTGCCCCTCGTGACCGGAGGCGATCGCCTGATCGCGATTGAAGCCATTCGGGCGCTCACGCGGATTGGCGATCCGTCGGCGACGCCGGTGCTGACCGGATTGCTGCGCGCCCGCGAGACGCCCACGGCACTCCGGCTCGAGGCAATCGCGGCGGTGGCCAGCCTGGGCGGCGAGGGCGTCGCCGACACGCTCATCGACTACCTGGGCGATCCGGGGCCGGCGATCCGCGCCGCGGCCCTCGAGGGCCTGGCGCGGCTCGATGCCGAGGGATTCGTCTTCATCCTGTCGGGGATCGATCCCGATCCGCACTGGAGCGTGCGCGTGGCGCTCGCCCGGGTGCTTGGCACGCTCACGCCCGACGTGGGCCTGCACCGTCTGAAGTCGATGCTGAACGACACGGATCAGCGCGTGGTCGCCGGCGTGCTCACGGCCCTGGCGCATCGCCGCGCTCCGGACGCCGGGTCCATCCTGATCGAGAAGCTGGAGGCCGACGATCCGATCGTCCGGGCGGCGGCGGCGCGGGCTCTCGCCGAACTGGCGCCTCCCGAGGCCGCGACCCCGCTCATCGACGCGTACCGCCGGGGCTTGGACGACACCACCTACGTTGCGCGCGCGGCGGCGATGACGGCTCTCGCGCGCTACGACAGCGCCGATGCCCGACGCGGGCTCAACGAAGCGCTGGCCGATCCCGATTGGGCGGTGCGCGTGCGCGCGGTGTCCCTGCTGCAGAAGCTCGACCCGGGGACCGAGGCGGCGAGCCGAATCCGGCCCGCGCCCACACGCGACGGCGCGGAGTACCGTGCCGACCGCGTCGTGAACCCGCCGTTCTCGACCGAGCTGCACCTTGACACCGATCGCGGGCCGGTCCGGATCGAGCTGGCGGTGCTCGACGCGCCGCAGACCATCGAGAGCCTCACCGCCCTCGTGCGCGGCGGGTTTTACGACGGCGTCACGTTCCATCGCGTGGTGCCCGGCTTCGTCATCCAGGCCGGCGACCCACGGGGCGACGGCGAGGGAGGACCCGGGTACACGCTGCGCGACGAGTTGAGCGAGCGGCCGTACGTCCGGGGGACCGTCGGGATGGCGCTCGACTGGGAGGACACCGGGGGCAGCCAGTTCTTCATCGCGCTGTCACCCCAGCCGCACCTCGACGCCCGCTACACGGTCATCGGCCGCGTCACGTCGGGGATCGAGACGGTCGACGAGATCGAGCAGTGGGACGTGATTCGCCGCGCGCGGGTGTGGGATGGCGTGACGTTTGCGGAAGCGCCGCGCTGAGGAAAGCGACCGCGGGAGAAGGGCCCTGAAAGTCGAAAAGGGGGCGACGGCCGCCCCCTTTTTTGACGGGTGAGGTCAGCTTACCGCTTCTTGCCGGCCTTCTTCTTCCCGCCCTTGGCTTTCTTCGCCATTGTCCGTTATCCCCCCCTTCGTCTCTGAACTGCTACCGCGGCAGCGCTCGTGCGATCATCGCCGGCACCCGCCGCCTCGAGGCACCCTCCAAACGCTGCCATCGGTCCCGGACCGTCGGCGGAGGGGTGAGATTGTCAAGCCGTTGTCAACCTCACAAGGGATAGCCTGAGTTGACTACCCTCATACCAGATGTAGATTACGGTTGAGAATCCGGGATGTCAAGCACAAAAGCAGCCGCGTTGTCAAAAAAATCTTACGGCGCCATGCGTGCGAGCGCGGCGCGCGCCTCGTCGCGCGCACGCGGCGCGCCACCCGTGACATCGCGCGCGCGCCGGTAGAGATCGAGGGCCTGCGCGCGATCGCCTGCGCGCTCCCTGATCACGGCGTACGCGACGAGCACCGAGCTGCGTATGACAGCGGGCACCGTCGATTCGATGGCCACGAGCTCACCGAGGTGTTTCGCGGCTCCCGCCTGATCGCCCGACGCCTCGAGCGCGCGTGCGTACCGGTAGCGCGCGACCGGATCGATCGGATTCAGCAGGACCGACCGCGCGAGCCGCGTCACGGCCTCCCGGTTGCTCCCGTCTTCGAGCGCACGCAGGCCCTCAATCGACAGTCGATACGCCTCGGCGACGCGCGGATCCGGTGTGAGCCGCAGACCCTCGCGCGCGCGGTCGCGCCACGTGCGGCCGTACGTGTCGGCGGTCGCGTGACGCTCGAGGGCGTGGTACTCGGTCACAGCCAGTGCCCGGTGGCCCAGTCGATCGTAGGCTCGTGCGAGCTGCAGATGCGCCCGTGCGCGGGCGCCGTGCGGCGCGGCGAGCGGGACCTTCAGCGCCGTCGCGATCTCGTCGATGGCGCGGTCGGTCTCGAACATCGCGTCGAGCTCGAGCGCAAGTCCGAGCCGGGCATTGACCTCGGCGATCGGCGCCACCGCGACCTGACCGCTCCGGGCCCGATCGACAAGCCGCTGCCAGCTCGCGGCGCTTGCCGGGTGATCCCGCACGTAGCCGCGTTCGACCTCGGCGATGCGCTTCAGAAACAGCGGGTTCGACGGGTATCGCGCGTCGAGGCCGCGCAACAGCTCGAGCGCCCGCCGCGGATCCTGCTCGTACCGGAGGTAGATCCAGTGCAGCTGGAAATCGGCCTCTCCCGTGAGCAGCTGGCCGTGCTCGCGGGCCGTGAGCATCTGCTGCAGGCCCTCGCGCCGATTGCCTCCGGGAAGCAGGAGCAGCCAGCGCAGCATCCGGAACGCGGCAGGCGCCACGTCGGCGTAGTACCGGTACACGCCGATCCCGAAGTGCGCGTCGTGGAGCGTCGGGTCGAGAGCCAGTGCCCGTTCGAGGGCGCTCCTCGCGCGGCTGCCGGCGCGTGCCGCGGAGACGGACTGACCGCGGAGCACATGCCACTGCACGAGCGGTGCCTCGGCGGCCGCAAGGTAGAACCAGGCCTCCGCCCGCCGGGGCTCACGTCCGGTCCAGGCCCTCGCCGCCTCGAGAGCCGCGGCCGACGCCTGCTCGATCGCGGCGTCGAGGCGCCGGTTCTCCGGGTCCATGAGGATCTGCCACCAGAGGCTGACCGCGCGAAGCGTCAGGCATGCTTCCTCGGGCGCCGGCGGGCACGCGGCTCGCAGTTGTCGCTCCGCGTCCTCGAAGCGGGCCGCGAGGATGGCGTCGTAGATGCCGGCGAGCCCGGCCCCGTGTGTCAGGCTGCCCGCGGCCGGCTTCGCGGCCAGCAGCAGGACGCTGACGCAGGCGAGTCCGATCGTCGTCCTTCTCACGAGCCTCCCTGCCGGCGGCGGGCTCCGCCAAGCGGTCACACGCTGCCGCGATTGTAGACTGTCGGTTCCGGCGATGATGGCACCAGGCTTCGGCTTCGAGGTCACCCACACGGACGGCGGCGCCCGGCGCGGCGCCATGTCGACGCCTCACGGAGACGTGGCGACGCCGGCGTTCATGCCCGTCGGGACGCAGGGCGCCGTCAAGGCGGTCACCCACCGCGATCTCGCGGACCTCGGCACCGGGATCCTCCTGGCGAACACCTATCATCTCTATCTTCGCCCGGGCGACGACCTGATTGCGCGCGCCGGCGGCCTGCACCGGTTCATCGGCTGGCCGAGGCCGATCCTCACGGACAGCGGCGGCTATCAGGTCTTCAGCCTCGCGGAGAGGCGGACGATCACCGAGGAAGGGGTGTCGTTCCGCTCCCACCTCGACGGATCGTCCCACCTGCTCACGCCCGAGAAGGCCGCGGACGTTCAGGCGCAGCTTGGATCCGACCTGGCGATGGTGCTCGACGAGTGCGCGGCCTTTCCGATCGAGCCGGCGCCGGCCCGCCTGTCGATGGCACGGACGGCGCGCTGGGCGCGACGGGCCCGCGATCGATTCGAGACGCTGCGGACCTCGCCCCCCGCCGGTGTGATGCCGACCAATCCCGGTCAGGCGCAGTTCGGCATCGTGCAGGGAGGCGTGTATCCGGACCTCAGGGAGGAGAGCGCGGCGGCGACGGTCGCGATCGGATTCGAGGGATACGCGATCGGCGGGCTGAGCGTCGGCGAGCCGATCGACCTGATGCTCGAGACCGTCGCCATGACCACGAGACACCTGCCGCCCGACGTCCCGCGGTACCTGATGGGAGCCGGCACCCCCGAGGACCTGGTGGAGTCGGTGGCGCGGGGCGTCGATCTCTTCGACTGCGTGCTCCCGACGAGGAACGCCAGGAACGGCCAGCTCTTCACCAGCCGAGGCCGCATCAACATCAGGAACCTGCGATACCGGGAGGATCAGGCACCGCCCGACGCGGACTGCGGCTGCTACACCTGCCGGCACTTTTCGCGCGCGTACCTGCGACACCTGTTCATGGCCGGAGAGATGGTGGCGGCCACGCTGAACACGGTGCACAATCTCCGGTTTTACCTTGACACGCTGGAACGGATTAGGGAGGCTATAGCGTTCGGCTGGTTCGAACGCTTCAGAACAGAGTTCCATCAGCGGCTGTCCCGCCGACCATAGAACTCATGACGATCGTGGTTGCCCCCGAGTGGGCCGTATTGGCCATGGCCGCGCCCGCGGAGGGTGGCAGCCCCTGGCTGCAGCTCGTCCCGTTCGTCCTCGTCCTCGCCATCTTCTATTTCATCATCCTGCTGCCCATGAAGCGGAAGCAGCAGAAGGTCCAGCAGTTCCTGTCCAGTCTCAAGGTCGGGGATCGCATCATCACGACCGGCGGTATCCACGGGCAGATCACCAGGCTCGCTGACGACACCGTGCAGCTCCAGATCGCCGACAAGATCCGCATCGACGTGGCGCGGGCCGCCATCGGCGGATATCAGGGCCAGCCTCCGGTCGTGGAGCCGCCCACCCACTAATGGCCATGACCAACCTGCGCTGGAAGATCAGCACCATCGTCGTCGTCTTCACGCTCTTCGCGGCGGTCGGGGTGTATCCGATCCTCTCGTCGTCTTTCGGCCTTCCGGCTCCCGCGTGGCTGACCGCCCAGCAGCTCAAGCTCGGCCTCGACCTGAAGGGCGGTGTGCACCTCGTCCTGCGCGTCCAGACCGACGATGCGCTGCGCATCGAAACCGAGATGCAGATGGAGCGGTTGCGCGAGGCCCTCGCGACGGCGAACGTGACGACGGGTGCGATGACGCTGACGGGGCCGACCGGGTTCCAGGTCGACGGCGTGGCGACCGAGCAGGACGCCGCGTTTCGCGAGACGGCCGTCGACGCGGAGACGAACTTCGATCGAAGCTCGGGAGCCGGCGGCACCTACACGTTCACGATGAAGCCGAACGTCGCGATCACCCTGCAGGAGGAGGCCGTCATCCAGGCGCGGCAGACGATCGAGCGCCGCGTCGACGAGCTCGGTGTCACCGAGCCGAGCATCGCGCGGCAGGGCTCCGAGGGCAACCAGCTGCTCGTGCAGCTCCCCGGCGTGACGGATGTCCAGCGCGCGAAGGAGATCATTCAGTCGACGGGCCTGCTCGAGCTGAAGCTCGTCGAACAGGGGCCGTCCGCGTCTCGCGAGTCGCTCCTGCGCAATGGCCAGGTTCCCGGCGGCATGGAGATCGTGCCGGGGGCGGGAGCCCCGGGCGAAGGCACCGTGTACTACCTCGTCAGGCAGGTCGCGGCCGTGTCCGGGCAGGACATCCGCAATGCGAGGCCCTCGCTCGACGAGAACGGCCGGCCGGCCGTGTCCTTCAGCCTCAGCCCGGATGGCGCGCAGCGGTTCGGGCGCGTGACCGGCGAGAACGTCGGCCGCCAGCTCGCGATCATCCTCGACAAGCGCATCCAGTCGGCGCCGACGATCGAGTCGCGGATCACCAGCGAAGGGCGGATCACGGGCAGCTATACGACGGAGGAAGCGGCGAACCTCGCGCTCCTGCTCCGGTCGGGCGCCCTGCCGGCGTCGTTGACCTACCTCGAGGAGCGGGTCATCGGCCCGTCCCTTGGCGCCGACTCCATCCGGTCCGGCGTGATGGCGTCGCTCGTCGGTCTCGTGCTCGTCGTCTCGTTCATGCTCGTGTTCTACCGGCTGTCGGGCGTGAACGCCATCGTGGCGCTCGCCATGAACCTCGTGATCCTGCTCGGCCTGATGGCGTACATCGGCGCGGTCATGACGCTGCCCGGCATCGCCGGGTTCATCCTGACGATCGGCATCGGCGTCGACTCGAACGTGCTCATCTTCGAGCGCATCAAGGAGGAGCTGGCGGCCCAGCGCGGCGTGCGCGCCGCCATCAACGCGGGCTTCAGCCGCGTGTTCCTGACGCTCCTCGACACGCACATCGCCGCGCTCATCGCCGCGGCGTTTTTGTTCCAGTTCGGCACCGGCCCGATCCGCGGGTTCGCGGTCACGCTGTCGGTCGGCCTCCTGTCGAACCTCTTCACCTCGACCTTCGTTTCGAAGACGCTGTTCGAGCTGGTGCTGGCCCGGCGCCAGCAGGCGTCGGCTCTCTCCATCTAGCCATGCACATCTTCAGCAACGTCAGGTTCGACTTTCTGCGCTGGCGCTGGCATGCCCTCGCCGTCTCCGCGGTGGTCATCGCGGCCGGGGCCGCCGCGGTCGCGTCCTCGGGCCTCGCGATGGGCGTGGAATTCGCCGGCGGCTCGGTCGTCATCACGCAGTTCGAGCAGCCGACCACGATTCAGCAGGTGCGCGGCGCGCTCGGCGAGACCTTCGGCAGCCAGGTGATCGTGCAGACCTACGGGGATCCGTCGCAGCGGCAGGTGATGGTGCGCGTCCCGCAGGTGGGTCAGGAGGCCGGCCGCGAGCTGAGCACGACGGCCGACGCTGTCGTCAGCGCGCTCCGACAGGCGAATCTGGGGAGCTTCGAGATCGTGGGCAGCGAGATCGTCGGGCCGGCGGTCGGCCGCGAGCTGACCAGCAAGGGATTCTGGGCGACGGTGCTGTCGCTTGGAGGCATCCTGCTCTACCTCACGTTCCGCTACCGGCTCAGCTTCGCGACCGGCGCGGTCGTGGCGACCGTGCACGATCTGCTCGTCGTGTTCGCGTGTCTGGCGATCTTCCGGTACGAGATGACGCTCAACGTGATCGCCGCCATCCTCACCGTCGCTGGCTACTCGAGCAACGACACGATCGTCGTATTCGATCGCGTGCGCGAGAACCTGAGGTCCATGCGGCGCGACTCGATCAAGGACGTGATCAACGTCTCCGTGAACCAGACGCTGGGACGCACCGTCATCACGTCGGGGACCACGTTGATGAGCGCGCTCGCCCTGTTCCTGTTCGGCGGCGAGCTGCTCCGCGGCTTCGCCTTCACGCTGATCGTGGGCGTGATTACCGGCACCTACTCCACGGTGTTCATCGCCGGATCGGTGGTCACCTTCTGGCACGGGGCCGGAGGCGCGCGAGGCGCGGCACCCGTCCACGCGGCCCCGGCCGCGCCGCCCCAGGCGCCGGTCCGCAAGACCAAGCCGACGCGCAAGGCCCGGGCGTCGTAGCCCAGGGTCTGGCACTCGCTCCGGCTGTTCACCGGGGCGGGCCGCCGAATCGGACGTGACTGCCATGCCGCCCTCAGTGCAGGCTGCCCTTCTCGGGATCGTCCAGGGGCTCACCGAGTTTCTGCCGGTGTCGAGTTCGGCGCACCTCATCCTCGCCCGGGCGTTTTTCGGCTACGACTCGGACCGATTCGGCCTGCCGTTTGACGTCGCGGTGCACCTCGGCACCGCCCTGGCGGTGGCCGTGTACTTCCGCCGCGAGGTCTTTCAGATGATCCAGGCCCTGCCCCGGGCCGCCTCGTGGCCGGGGCAGGGCGATCAGACCGACGCCTCCGGCCACGGGGCGAGGCTCATCTGGCTGCTCGCGGTCGGCACGGTTCCCATCGCCATCGCGGGCCTGCTCTTTGACGATCTCATCGAGCAGCGCCTGCGGACGCCGGCGGTGGCGGCGACCATGCTGGCAGCGGGCGCCATCGGGTTCTTCGTGGTCGAGCGGCTCGGCGCTCACGCCCGGGACGACCGCAGCCTCACGTTTCTCGAGGCGTTCTGGATCGGCTGCGCGCAGGCCGCAGCCCTGGTGCCGGGCGTGTCGCGGTCGGGCGCCACGATCACGGTGGCCCTGCTCATCGGGCTGAGGCGTGCGGAGTCGGCCCGGTTCGTGTTCCTGCTGGGTCTGCCGGCCATTGTCGGCGCCGCCGTCAAGGAACTGCCGGCGTTTCCGGATGCGGCCAACGGCGGCGAGATGGCGGGCCTGATGCTCGTCGGCATGGCGAGTGCGGCAGTGGTTGGATACCTGACGATGAGGTTCTTCATCCTGTATGTGGGCAGTCGCTCGCTCGACGTCTTCGCCTGGTATCGGCTCGCGATCGCCGCGTCAGTCGTGGTCTGGCTGACGCTCGGAGGAGCGGCCTGAATGGCGGGCATGTCATGGCTGCGGCGCAGCTTCGTCGCCGGCTTCTTCGTCACAGTTCCCCTCGTCGTCAGCGTGGCGGCGTTCGTGTGGATCTTCGGCGTCGTCGATGATCTGACGACGCCCTTGTACGAGCGTCTGCTGGGGCGCCGGATTCCCGGGCTGGGTATCGTGACCACGGCCGCCGGCATCCTGCTCGTCGGAGTCCTCGCCACGAACGTGATCGGCAAGCGGGTGCTGCAGCGGGCCGAACGGTATCTGCTGATGGTCCCGGTGTTCAAGACCATCTATGCGCCTGTGAAGCAGCTCGTGGCGGCGTTCTCGCCCGACAACGAGTCGGGGTTCAAGCGCGTCGTGCTGCTCGAAGGCCGGCAGGGGTACGTGCTGGGATTCCTGACCAAGGAGTTCACGATCGACAAGGGGCAGGGGCCGCGGCCGGTCGTGGCGGTGTACGTCCCGACGAACCACCTCTATCTCGGTGATGTCGTGGTGTGCGATCGGGATCGGGCCATGTTTCCCGACATCACCGTGGAGGAGGGCATCCGCATCTTCCTGACCGGGGGCATGGCCATGCCTCCCCGGGTCGGGGAGGAGCGGGATGGCCAGCGCCTGGAGGACTTCCGGGTATAATCCAGACTTTTGTGTCGCCCTCCGTGGCCGGCCGTGTACAAGGACCAGGGGTCTGGCCGCGCGGAGAGCGTGTGTGAGGTGAGATGAACGTGACCGCGAAGACCGTGGTGGGACGGGTCATCGTCCTGATGCTGCTCGTTGGATCGGTCCTGGCCGTGCCGGCTGCGGCGATGGCGGGCCAGCCCGAACAGGTGGCCGGCCAGGCCGAAGGAGCCGCGCCGGCGCATGGCGGCGAGGCGAACCTGCGGCTGCCGGACCTGTCCCTGGTCGACTTCGGCGGGGTCAACGGCCGGACGCTCCTGATGGCCGGCCTGCTCGTCTGTGGACTCGGCCTCTTGTTCGGTCTGCTCACCTTCAAGCAGCTCAGGGATCTGCCCGTGCACCCGGCGATGCGGGAGGTGTCCGAGCTCATCTACGCCACGTGTCAGACGTATCTCGTGACGCAGGGCAAGTTCATCCTGATCCTCGAGGTGTTCATCGGGGCAATCATGGTGTTCTACTTCGGGTTCCTGCTGCACCTCGAGGCCTTCCGCGTCTTCGTCATCCTCCTGTTCAGTCTCATCGGCATCGCCGGCAGCTACGGCGTGGCCTGGTTCGGTATCCGCGTCAATACCTTCGCGAACTCCCGGGCGGCGTTTGCCAGCCTGCAGGGCAAGCCGTTCCCCATCTACGCGATTCCGATCAGGGCGGGCATGAGCATCGGGATGCTCCTCATCAGCGTCGAGCTGCTGCTCATGCTGGGCATCCTCCTCTTCATCCCCTCCGACATGGCTGGCGCCTGTTTCATCGGCTTCGCCATCGGCGAGTCGCTCGGCGCCGCGGCGCTCAGAATCGCCGGCGGCATCTTCACCAAGATCGCGGACATCGGGTCCGACCTGATGAAGATCGTCTTCAACATCAAGGAAGACGACGCCCGGAATCCGGGGGTGATTGCCGATTGCACCGGGGACAACGCGGGCGACTCGGTCGGTCCGAGCGCCGACGGCTTCGAGACCTACGGCGTGACCGGCGTGGCGCTCATCGTCTTCATCATGAACGCCGTCTCCGACACGACGGTCCAGATTCAGCTGCTCGTCTGGATCTTCGTGATGCGCATCATGATGATTATCGCGAGCGGCCTGTCGTACTTCGTCAATGAAGCCTTCGCCAAGGGGCGGTACGCGAACGTCGACAAGATGAACTTCGAGGCGCCCCTGACCTCGCTCGTGTGGCTCACGTCGATCGTGTCGGTGGCGCTCACGTACGTCGTCTCGTTCCTGCTGATTCCCGATCTGGGCGACGGGACCTTCTGGTGGAAGCTCTCGACCGTCATCACCTGCGGGACCCTGGCCGGCGCGATCATCCCCGAGTTCGTCAAGGTGTTCACGTCCACCGAGTCCGGCCACGTGAGGGAGGTGGTCGCGTCGTCGCGTGAAGGCGGCGCCTCCCTCAACATCCTGTCAGGGTTCGTGGCCGGGAACTTCAGCGCCTACTGGCTCGGCCTGTCCATCGTCGGTCTGATGGGGGTCGCCTCCTACGTGAGCAGCTTCGGCCTGGGCGAGCTGATGCTCGCGCCGGCCGTGTTCGCGTTCGGCCTGGTGGCGTTCGGCTTCCTGGGCATGGGCCCGGTGACGATCGCGGTCGATTCGTACGGGCCGGTCACCGACAACGCGCAGTCGGTTTTCGAGCTCTCGCTCATCGAGCAGGTGCCCGGCGTCAGGGAGGAGATCAGGCGCGATTACGGCTTCGAGGTCCAGTTCGAGCGTGCCAAGGAACTGCTCGAGGAGAACGACGGCGCCGGCAACACGTTCAAGGCGACAGCCAAGCCCGTGCTGATCGGCACGGCGGTGGTCGGGGCGACGACGATGATCTTCTCGATCATCATGCTGCTGACCTCGGGCCTGACCCAGAACCTCGAGAAGCTGTCGCTCCTGCACCCGCCGTTCCTGCTCGGTCTCATCACCGGGGGCGCGGTCATCTACTGGTTCACCGGCGCGTCCGCGCAGGCGGTCACGACCGGCGCCTACCGGGCGGTCGAGTTCATCAAGGCCAACATCAGGCTCGACGGCGTGACCAAGGCGTCGGTGGAGGACAGCAAGCGGGTCGTGGAGATCTGCACGCAATACGCGCAGAAGGGGATGTTCAACATCTTCCTCACGGTCTTCTTCTCGACCCTGGCCTTTGCGTTCGTCGAGCCGTACTTCTTCATCGGCTACCTCATCTCGATCGCGCTGTTCGGCCTGTTCCAGGCGATCTTCATGGCCAACGCGGGCGGGGCCTGGGACAACGCCAAGAAGATCGTCGAGGTTGAGCTGAAGGCGAAGGGGACGCCGCTCCATGCGGCGACGGTCGTGGGGGACACGGTCGGCGACCCGTTCAAGGACACCTCGTCGGTCGCGCTGAATCCGGTCATCAAGTTCACGACCCTCTTCGGGCTGCTTGCGGTGGAGCTGGCGGTCAGCCTGACGGCGAGCAGCGGGCCGGCGCTCAGCCATGGCCTGGCCGTGGTCTTCTTCGCCCTGTCGACCGTGTTCGTGTGGCGTTCCTTCTACGGGATGCGGATCGGAGCCTGAGGCGCGGGGAATGGCGGGCCGGCCCCGGGGCATCGGCCATTTCCCGGGTTCCGGTGTCTAAGTATTTCGACCGGTTGCGTTGACTCGCGGTTTTTGTACTGACTATAATCACCGCCTTTGGCTGGCGGCCGCGTGGGCGGCCGTGGGTCATCGGGTCGGTCCGGAAGTTCCCAGGAGGAGATGAGCCGTGCCTCGTGACATGTTCGGCGACATCGTCGAGCCCTCGATCAAGGTGGGAAGTCAAAAGTGGTACACGGTCCCGCTGTCGATCCTCGTGCACACGGCGATCATCGGGGCGGTGATCATCATCCCGCTCATGGCCGCTGACGTGCTGCCGACGCCGCCGTCGATGATGGCGTTCGTGGCGGCCCCGCCCCCGCCCCCGCCCCCGCCCCCACCGCCGCCCCCGCCGCAGCAGGCGACGCCGCCGCCCCAGCAGGTGGAGGTGAACCCGAATGCGGCCCCGGTGGAGGCGCCGAGCCAGATTGCGCCGGAGCCGGCTTTCGAACCGCAGCAGATCGTAACCGGCGTGGAAGGAGGGGTCGTCGGTGGGGTCGTCGGCGGCATCGTCGGCGGGCTCGAAGCCCCGCCCCCCCCCCCGCCGCCCCCGCCCGCACCGGTGCGCGTCGGAGGTAACATCAAGCCGCCGACCCAGCTGAAGCGGGTCAACCCGACCTACCCGCCCATCGCGCAGTCGGCGCGCGTACAGGGCGTGGTGATTATCGAGGCGGTCATCGGCCCGAATGGGATGGTCACCGAAGCGAAGGTGCTGCGCTCGATTCCGCTGCTCGACTCGGCGGCGCTCGAAGCGGTCAAACAGTGGCAGTACACGCCGACCTTGCTGAACGGCGTGCCGGTGCCGGTCATCATGACGGTGACGGTGAACTTCACGCTCCAGTAGTTGACGATCGCACTCGACCTGACTTCAGGAGTCTCTAACCTCGTCTCGATGGAGGATGTACCGTGGATTTAATGGAAATGTGGCACCAGATGGGTTACATCGCCAAGGCCGTGGCGATCGTTCTGTTCTTCATGTCGATGTGGTCGGTCGGCGTGGCCGTTGAGCGCATCTACACCTATTCGCAGGCGCGCAACCAGTCCAGGCTGTACGCGCCGCAGGTGGCGAAGCACCTCAAGGAAGGCCGCCTGAAGGACGCGATCGCGATCTCGTCGTCGAAGAACTACCGCTACAGCCACCTCGCCAAGGTCGTGCTCGCCGGCCTGCAGGAATACCAGTTCCAGCAGGAGAGCGGCGGCGGGCTGAGCCGCGAAGACCTGCTCGACACGGTGCGGCGGGCGATTCAGCGCGCGTCCGCGCTGACGGCGTCGGACCTCAAGAAGGGCGTGGCGGCGCTGGCGACGATCGCCTCGACGGCCCCGTTCGTCGGACTGCTCGGCACGGTCGTCGGGGTCATCAACGCGTTCCAGGGCATCGCGAGCAGCGGATCGGGTGGTATCGGCGCGGTGTCGGCCGGTATCGCGGAAGCGCTCGTCGAGACGGCGCTCGGACTGGTCGTCGCGATTCCCGCGGTGTGGTTCTACAACTACCTCACGGGCCGCATCGAGTACTTCAACGTGGAGATGGACAACTCCTCGTCGGAGCTCGTCGACTACTTCATCAAGAAGACGGCCTAAGCAAGGTCGGGGTCGGGCGGGTTCAGGGTTCGGTCGAGCCCTGAACCCGGCGGAACCAGGCAACACAGGGAGACAGTCCGATGGGAATGGATGTAGGCGGTAAGCGCGGCGGTATCAAGGCCGACATCAACATCATTCCGCTCGCCGACATCATGTTGGTGCTACTGATCATCATGATGCTGGTCGCCCCGCTTCTGCAGCAGGGCGTGAGCGTGAGGCTGCCGGTGGCGACGAACACGGTCGAGAAGCCGGAGACCCAGGATCAGACCGTCGTGGCGATTGCCGCGAACCGGGCGTTGTACCTGAACGCCAGGCCGATCCCGGAGTCGGAACTGGCCACCCAGATCACGAGCATTCTCGAAACCAAGGTCGAGAAGGTCGTCCTCATCAAGGCCGATGAGGAGGTCGAATACGGGGCGGTGATGGAAGCGATGGATCAGCTCCGGCAGGCGGGCGTCGAGGACATCGGGCTCATCACCGAGCGCCGGCGGAACGCGGATGGCTCGCTGCCGGGAGGCAACTGATGGCTGCCCACAAACACCTCGGTGCCGACGATGTCTATCACGGCGAGAAGCTCTCGCAGCGGGCGGACGTGAACATCGTCCCGCTCATCGACGTGCTGCTCGTGCTCCTCGTCATCTTCATGGCGGCGCTGCCGCTGGCGCAGCGGGGCGTCGACATCAACCTGCCGGCTGAAACGCAGTCGGCGGCCGACGTGACGCCCGATGTCAGCCAGATCATGCTCGAGTACACGGCCGACCGCCGCATCTCGGTCAATCAGCAGGACGTGACCTTGTCCGAGCTCGAGAGCCGTCTCCGGACGATTTTCGAAATCCGCAAGGACAAGACGATGTTCATTGCGGGCGCCGAGAAGCTCCAGTACAGGGACATCATCGACGTCATCGACGCCGCTCGCGGCGCGGGCGTCGAGAAGGTGGGGATCGTCACGATCGCCATGCGGCAGGCCGCGGGCGTCGTCGGGTCGTCGAACTAGGTCAGGGCCGGCGGACGCTGCCGGCCACGCTTTCCTGACCGGCCGCTCCAGATGGAGCGGCCGTTTCTGTTTCTGCCGGTTCCCTCCGTTCGTCGCAGGTCTGCAGACTCAGTCCCCCGCCTGCGACGGCACGGCAGTCCTCCCTGTCCGCCTCCGCCTCGGCGACGTGCCCCTTGGGCGGCACAGCCCAGCCGCATGGACCAGCTCCCGGAGCGCCCCGGTCAGGCGCCAGCGCGACGGTCCCGGGACGATGCCGGCCTGCGGAAACAGAAAGGGCCGCCGGACGATGCCGGCGGCCCTGTGAGAAAGCTGCAGGAGCGAGGGTGAGGGTCCCCCGCTTGAGGGACTCCCGTGGACGGAGCTAGGCGCCCGCCGTCCGCTTCTTGCGGATTTCCTCGGCCCGGTCGCGGAGAGCCTCCGCTTCCTTGATGAGCGCCTGCTGCCTCGGGTACTCGCGTTCCAAGGTGGCCTGGACCCGGAGCAGGAGCCCCTTGTAGACGAGGGCCTCCATGTACTCCGGCCGAATCTCGAGCGCCCGATCGACCGCGGTCAGCCCCAGCTTTACCTGCTCCATCTTCTCCTCGTCGCGGAGCCGGTAGTTCTTCGAGGCGTTGTCCCAGAAGTACGTGGAGATCGTGAAGAAGGCCTCGGGGTTGTCCGGCTCGCGGGCGGCGCGCTGCTGGAGCGCGTCGATCGTCTTCGGGAAGTCGCCCTGTCGGTTATAGAAGGACGCCAGCTGCATGTAGACGTTGGGATCGTCCGGCCGCCGCTCCTTGGCCCAGATGAGCACCTGCTCGGCCTCGTCGTAGACGGCGGCATCCTCGTACAGCCGCGCGAGCACGATGTAGTTCGAGACCTCGGTCGGCTCGATGGTGATCAGCCGCTGGACGACCGGTTCGGCGCGCGCCGGGTCGTTCAGCTTGTCCGGGCCGAACACGGCGCTGAGGTACTGCAGGGCCAGGATGCCGAGCTTCCGGTTGTCCGGCTCGGGCGCGTCCACCAGCCGCTCGGCCGCTGTCTCGTAAGCCTGGGTGGCCCTGACCAGGAGCTCGTCGTTCTCCGCCTCGCCCCTGCGGGACGACCGGTACATGTTGTCGTAGCTGTTGCCGAGGAAGAAATACGCCTGATTGAGATTCGGATCCCTGGCGAGGGCGTCTTCGTAGAGCGTGGCGGCCGTCTTGTAGTCCTGGGCCTGATACGCCTGATTGGCCTGCTTGAAGGATCGCATCGCCTGGACCTGGCCGAGATAGGTGCAGCCGGTCGCCGACGACAGGGTCAGTATCGCCGCCAGTACCAGCGACGCACCGGAAAAAGCACGCATTGAGCCCCCTTTGTAGCCGTGTTTCAACATTCTGCGAACCCTTGCCGGGTGCGGAGATTTCCGTGGGCGAAACCGAGCCAGTATAGTGAAGCGAAAAAACGTACGTCAAGGCGGTCAGCGGGGGACCTTGCCCGCGAAGGGGAGCGTCCCTATGATTCAGGGAGGCGCCCTGTTTACAGCAGGTTAGACACCGATTTCCATGATTCGCTTCGAGGCCCTGCTGGAAAAGGTCAGGGCCTACAGCCCCGACGCCGATCTCGAGCTCCTCAGGCGCGCCTACGTCTTCTCCGCCTACGAGCATCGGGGCCAGGTGCGCCATTCAGGCGAGCCCTACCTCATCCATCCCCTGGCCGTCGCGGACTCCCTGGCCGACATGAAGCTCGACGTCGTGGCGGTCGCGGCGGGGTTGCTCCACGACGTGGTCGAGGACACCCTCACGACGATCGACCGGATCGGGGAGCTGTTCGGGCCCGAGGTCGCGCACGTCGTGGAGGGCGTGACGAAGATCAGCGCGATCTCCTTCTCCTCGAGCGAGGAGCGGCAGGCGGAGAACTTCCGCAAGATGCTCCTCGCGATGGTGGACGACGTCCGGGTCATCCTGGTGAAGCTCGCCGACCGCGTGCACAACATGCGGACCCTGAGCCACCTGCCCGAGGAGCGCCGCCTCGTGATCGCCCAGGAAACGCGCGACATCTACGCGCCCATCGCCAACCGGCTGGGCATGAGCAAGGTCAAGAACGAGCTCGAGGAGTACTGCTTCCGGTACCTCGAGCCCCAGGCCTACGAGGCCCTCCGCGCCAGGGTCGACGCCAAGCGCCGCGCGACGGAGGGCCTGATCGAGGAGCTCACGACCACGATCGCCGCGAAGCTGAACGAGGCGGCGGTCCCGGTGACCTCGATCGACGGCCGCATCAAGCGCCTCTGGAGCATCAACCAGAAACTCAAGCGCCAGAAGATCGAGCTCGATCAGGTCTACGACTTCATGGCCCTGCGCATCATCACCGAAAGCGTGAAGGACTGCTACGCGGCCCTCGGCGTGATCCACCAGACCTGGTCGCCCATGCCCGGCCGCATCAAGGACTTCATCGCGATGCCCCGGCCGAACGGGTACCAGTCGCTGCACACGTCGGTCATCAGCGAGCGCGGCACCCCCTTCGAGGTCCAGATTCGCACGACCGAGATGCACCGGATGGCGGAAGAGGGCATCGCCGCGCACTGGAAGTACAAGGAAGGACGCGCCTTCGACCAGCGGGACGAGCGCTATTTCCGCTGGATGCGCCAGCTGCTCGAGTACCAGCAGGACGTCCGTGATCCCGGGGAGTTCATCCAGAACCTCAAGGTCGAGCTCTACCCTGAGGAAGTGTACGCGTTCACGCCGAAGGGCCAGGTCAAGGCCTTTCCTCGCGGCGCGACCCCGATCGACTTCGCCTACTCCATTCACACCGACGTCGGACATCAGTGTGTGGGCGCGCGGGTGAACGGGAAGATGGTGCCGCTCCGCGCGCGACTGAAGAACGGGGACATCGTCGAGATCATCACGTCGCCGGGCCACAAGCCGAGCCGCGACTGGCTGAATGCGGTCGTCACGTCCCATGCGCGCTACAAGATCAAGCATCTGATCCGGCTCGAGGAGCGCGCGCGCGCGATCGACGTCGGGCGCAAGGTGTTCGAAAAGGAGGCGCGGCGCTACGATCTGAGCGCCAAGTCCCTGCAGGAATCCGCGGCGTTCCAGAAGGCGCTCCAGGACGTCGGCGTCCAGAAGCCCGACGACCTGTTCGCTCTCATCGGCTACGGGACGCTCTCCGCGAAGCAGCTCCTCGGCAAGCTCGTGCCGGCCGATAGCCTCCGGGAGAAGGCGGCCGACAGCCGGGTCACGGCGGCGGTCAAGCGGGTCTTCGGCGTCAGCGACCAGAAGATCCGGGTGAAAGGGGCCGACGATCTGCTGGTGTTCCGGGCGCGCTGCTGTGGACCGATTCGCGGCGAGAAGATCGTCGGCTACATCACGCGCGGCAAGGGTGTCTCCGTCCATTCGGCGACCTGCCCCAACGTCGTCAACCTTCTCTACGATCCCGAGCGGCGCATCGATGTCGAGTGGGACAAGGTCTCGGCCGGCGACGCCGGCCCGAGCTACACCGTCAGGCTGACGATGGAGGTGAAGGATCAGAAGGGGGTGCTGGCCGCCGTCAGCGCGAAAATCGCCGACATCAACACCAACATCACGAACATGGAGGCGCGGACCGACGAGAGCGATCACGCGCGCATCGACGTGACGGTCGAGATCAGCGACCTGAAGCACCTCGAGAAAGTGATCAAGTCGCTCCGCGGCGTGAAGGGTGTCCTCGCGGTCGAACGTACGGGTCGGGCGACCGGCGTCGCCTAGCCGGGGTGACGGGTGGCGGCGTCAGCCGCCGCAGGTCGCGATGGCGTCGATCTCGATCCGCGCGTCGCGCGGCAGACGAGCGGCCTGAATCGTCGACCGTGCCGGGTAGGGTTTGGAGAAGAAGGCGGCGTAGGCGTCGTTCACGGCAGGGAAGTCGTCCATGTCCGCGAGGTAGATCGTGGTGCGGACGACCGCCTGGAGCGAGAGCCCGGCGGCGGCGAGCAGCGCCCGGAGGTTCTCGATCGCCTGCCTCGTCTGGGTCTGGATGTCACCCTCGACCAGCCGACCCGTCGCTGGATCGAGCGGGATCTGTCCGGAGATGAACAGGAGGTCGCCGGCGCGAACGGCTGGCGAGTAGGGCCCGACAGGTATTGGCGCGTCCGGGCTGGTAATCGAGAGCTTCAAAACCGGGTCAGGCTGCCTTGACGACCTTGTTGGACCGCAGGCACCTCGTGCAGACGCGGATCCGCTTCGGTCCGCCGTTGACGATCGCCCGGACTTCCTGAAGGTTCGGCTCGAACCGCCGTGCGCTCACGTTGTGCGCATGGCTCACCTTCCGACCCATGACCGGCTTCTTCCCGCAGATCTCGCAGTGCTTGGCCATCGTCCTGATCTCTTTGCCCCTTGTGGATTCCGCAAAACGCTAAGTGTATCCGTCATTTACGGCACTATCAAGGGCGAGCGACCGTCCGGGGAGGGTCCGTCCCGTCCGTCGGGCCCCGTCTGCCCGTCCTTCTGCAGGATCCGGCTGAGGAAGTCGAGGAAGGGGCGGCGATTGGCGGGCTCCTGATTCCTCATCGCACGGACGGCCTCCTCCACGCGCCGCAGGACGAGGGCGGCGTCGCGACCGAACGAGGTACCGCTGTTTCTGCCCGCCTCGGTGAACGCCGCCTTCAGCGCGCCTGCCAGGCGCTCGGCAGGGAGAGACGCCGGACGGTGTTCGTAGATGACCCCGCGCTCGGCGGTCTCGAATGTCGAGGCCAAGGCTTCCGCCGCGTCCGCCACGTCGTCGTCGATGGGCGGCTGGAGCACGGCCGGTTGGTGGCCGCGGATTGACGTGCACGCGAGGAAGAAGAGGGCCGCTTGCCGGCGGTCGAGGTCCCGGATGACGTGCTCCATGACCGCAAGATCCCGCTCCTGCCGGCGCAGCGCCACGGCCGGCGGGTGCTCCCTGGCTGAAGCCAGGTAGGGGCAGTGGTCCGGGCAGGAGATCTCGATCAGCCGTTTGGTGCCACAGCAGACCGCACAGATGTCCTGACCGAGCGCCGGGCAGGCACGACGGGCCTTTCGCGTGTGGCAAAGGGGGCAGGACACGGCCGGGTCATTCTAAGACCCACGAGGCATTTCCGCACACTCGTCAGCACCAGAACACGCCGCGTGTCTCACCTGGAGGACATCGCGCCAGTGTGGCGGGTATTCCGAACCTAATGGATGCCGAAGACGTCTAATTCAGCATTCGCCGCCGCGCGATGGGAGAAGGTCCGCCGATCTCGTCACCTAAGTTGCTGGATCGGAGCGGTTTGCGAACGGGAAGAGTTGGCTTGGTGGTGGCGGATCTGGATGGCCGGCGATGTCCGGTTCGGACTGGGGACAAGCCAGGCTTGGGACTTGCTTGAGCGACTTCGGATGGCCTATAATTGGCAGTTCATTTGCATAGGATTTCGCACTCATAAGCGGCGAGGGCCCGAGCGGGCCGGGAAAGGAGCGGCGTCATGGGCGTTGCAAAGGACAATCTCAAGGCGGCAGTCAGCCCCCGATCCAGATACAGCGAACTGAAGCGGATGCTGGAGGAGCGCCAGCGCGAGATCCAGGCCGAGGTGCAAGGCCGGATGCGGGACGTGCGTGCCGAAGGCGCATGGGGCAACAAGGCGAGCGACGTGCTGGATGCGGTCGAGAGCTCTGAGGCCGATATCCAGGACGACATCGAGTTCGCGCTCATCCAGATGAAGTCGGAGACGCTCAGCAAGATCACCGACGCGCTGGCGCGGCTCGAGCACGGCGACTACGGCAACTGCTTCGAGTGCGGCGAGGAGATTGCGGAGAAGCGCCTCCGGGCGCTGCCGTTCGCGGTCCGGTGCAAGGCCTGCGAGGAAGCGCGCGAGGTCGCCGAGCAGCGGGAGCGTCAGCTCAGCGCCCGGCGCGGTTCGACGTCCCTGTTCTTCGACATGTAAGCAGCCGGCAAGCCACGACCGACCAGGGGCTCCGCCGGCGGTGGAGCCCCGCTCCTCCCGCCGGCAGTCCCTGCTGAACAACCGAACGAGTGTCGGGCCCGAACCGGGCCCGCACGGAATCTGGAGCACTCGTCATGAGTGATCATCCGCAGGACGTCAAAGTCGAGGACATCGCCGTCTCCGACCGGCCCCCTGCCATTCCGCCCGAACTGCCGATCCTGCCGCTGCGGGACACGGTGCTCTTTCCGAACTCCTTCATGCCGCTCGCCGTCGCGCGGGAGAGTTCGGTCCGCCTCATCGACGACGCGATTGGCGGAGGCAAGCTGATCGGCGTCTTCACCCAGCGCGATCCGGCGGTCGAGGAGCCCGGCCAGGACGACCTGTACGGGGTCGGCACGGCGACACACATCCACAAGATGTTCAAGCTGCCCGACGGCAGCCTGCGGCTCATCGTCCAGGGCCTGTCGCGCCTGACGCTGGACGAGGTCGTGTCGACGCAGCCGTACCTGCGCGCCAGGGTCACCTCATCGGCCGAGGACACCAACGACGCCGACCGGCTCGAGATCGACGCGCTCGCGCGGAACATCAAGACGAACTTCCAGCAGGTCGTCTCGCTGTCGCCCCTGCTGTCGGACGATCTCCAGACGCTCGCCCTGAACATCGCCGAACCGGGCCGGCTGGCTGATTTCATCGCGTCGAGCCTCTCGACCATCAGCACCGCCGTCAAGCAGGAGGTGCTCGAGACGCTGGACATCCGTACGCGGCTCGACGCGCTGAACCGGCTCCTCATCAAGGAGCTCGAAGTCCTCGAGCTCGGCTCGAAGATCCAGTCGCAGGTGCAGTCCGAGGTCGGCAGGAACCAGCGCGAGTACTTCCTGCGCGAGCAGATGAAGGCGATTCAGAAAGAGCTCGGGGAGGGCGACGACCAGACCAAGGAGATCGAGGAGCTGGCCGAGAAGATCGAGGCGGCGGGGATGCCCGACAGCGTGAAGAAGGAGGCGCTGCGGGAGCTCGACCGCCTGTCCAAGATGCCGGCCGCGGCGGCCGAGTACACGGTGTCGCGCACGTACCTCGACTGGCTGGTCGCGCTCCCGTGGGCGAAGCGGACCGATGACGTGATCGACCTGCCGAGAACCAAGAGCGTGCTCGACGCGGACCACTCGGGCCTCGACAAGGCCAAGGATCGGATCCTCGAGTACCTTGCGGTTCGCAAACTGAACCCCGACGTCAAGGGCCCAATTCTGTGTTTCGTCGGGCCCCCGGGCGTGGGCAAGACCTCGCTGGCGCGGTCGATTGCCGAGTCGCTCGGCCGGAAGTTCGTGCGTGTCTCGCTTGGCGGCATGCGCGACGAAGCCGAGATTCGCGGGCATCGGCGGACCTACATCGGCGCGCTGCCGGGTCAGATCATCCAGGGCCTGCGCCGGGCGGAGTCGCGGAACCCGGTTTTCATCCTGGACGAGATTGACAAGGTCGGTTCGGACTTCCGCGGCGATCCCTCGTCTGCGCTGCTCGAGGTGCTCGACCCGGAGCAGAACAACACGTTCCGCGACCACTACCTGGACGTGCCCTTCGACCTGTCGGAAGTGCTGTTCATCACGACGGCGAACGTGCTCGACCCGGTGCCGCCGGCGCTCCGGGACCGGATGGAAGTCCTCGAGATTGCCGGTTATACCGAGGAGGAGAAGCTCCAGATTGCGACCGATCATCTCGTGGCCAAACAGGTGAAGAACCACGGGCTGACGGGCGAGAGCATTCGCTTCACGCCCGAGACCCTGCGTCAGGTCATCCGCGGGTACACCCGCGAGGCCGGGGTCCGGAGCCTCGAGCGCGAGATCGGCGCCCTCTGCCGGAAGGCGGCACGCCGGCGTGCCGAGGGGGACGAGTCGTTCCTCGAGGTCACGCCGGCGGTCGTCGTCCAGATGCTCGGCGCGCCTCGCTTCCTCGACGAGGAAATGGAGGAGCGCACGAAGGATCCAGGCGTGGCCATCGGGCTGGCGTGGACCCCCTCGGGTGGCGAAGTCCTGTTCATCGAGGCGTCGCGCATGGCGGGCGCGGGATCGCTGACCCTCACCGGTCAGCTCGGCGATGTGATGAAGGAGTCCGCGCGGGCGGCGCTCTCGTGGCTCCGCGCGCACGCGCGTGAGTACAACATCGATCCCGACTTCTTCAAGCACGCCGAGATGCACGTGCACGTGCCGTCAGGAGCGATTCCCAAGGATGGGCCATCGGCGGGCGTCACGATGGCCACGGCCATGGCGTCGGAACTGACGGGCCGGCCCGTGCGGGGCGACATCGCGATGACGGGCGAGATCACCCTGTCGGGTCGCGTGCTCCCTGTCGGCGGAATCAAGGAGAAGGTCCTGGCCGCCCGGCGGGCGGGCATCCGTGAGGTCATCCTGCCGCGGCAGAACGCGAAGAACGTCAACGAGGACCTGACAGCCGAACTCCGCCAGGATCTCACCGTCCACCTCGTGACGTCGATCGACGAGGTGCTGGCCCTCGCGTTGGCGCCCGTGTCGACGGATCTGCGGCCGGCGGACGCGGGGAAGAAGCCTGCTGCGGCGGCCGACGACCCGCGCGTCCGGAGTCGACGTCCGCCTGCGCCGCCGGCGTGAAGAAAGGCGGGCCTGAAAGGCCCGCCGCTACGTCAGTCTTGCGTAGGGACCTTGCCTTCAGGTCGGCCGTCACCGCCCCACCAGCGTCAACCCGAACGCGGTTTTCAGATCGATGATGTCGCCGCGGGCGACCATGGCTCGCGCCTCTTCCACCGCGAACGCTTCGGCGTGAATGTCCTCATCCTCGTCCGGCCGGCGCGTCGAGTC
>Ga0326597_10000795_pt1 | contig 53896 bp, 50 predicted proteins | sample RVTome_12_FD_203789 | JGI IMG/M metagenome (GOLD analysis project Ga0326597, IMG submission 203789) | Soil microbial communities from uranium-contaminated site in the Upper Colorado River Basin, Wyoming, United States - RVT100D185 | ecosystem: Environmental > Terrestrial > Soil > Contaminated >... | reverse complement strand
CGTGACGGCGGCAGACATCGAGCGCCGACTCGTCCAGAGCATCCCGCTCGGACGTCTCGGCGAGCCGGCGGAGCTCGGTGACCTCGTGGCGTTCCTGGCGTCACAGCGCGCCGCGTACGTCACGGGCGCCACGATCCAGGTCGACGGCGGGTTCATCACGAGTATCCTGTAGCTCGAACGCAGACCGGTGGCGGCCGGTCGGACGCCACGCTCTCACGAAGGATTGGCCATGACGCTCCTAGTAGGGCTCCTCGTCGTCTTCGCGGCGCTGATCGTCTGGATCATCGCCGTCTACAACCGGCTGATCGGCCTGCGCAACCAGACCGAGAACGGCTGGCGCCAGATCGATGTCCAGTTGAAGCGGCGCCACGACCTGATCCCCAACCTCGTCAACACCGTGAAGGGCGCGATGGAGTTCGAGCGCGACACGCTGACGAAGGTGATGGAGGCGAGGGCCAAGGCGGTCTCGGCCGCCGGTCCGGCGGCCTCCGCGCGGGCCGAGGGCGAGCTGACGCAGATGCTCGGGCGGCTGTTCGCGCTGGCCGAGAACTACCCGCAGCTCAAGGCCAACGAGAACGTGAAGCTGCTGCAGGAGGAGCTGACCGCGACCGAGAACAAGGTCTCGTTCGCGCGGCAGTTCTACAACGACATCGCCACGAAGTTCAACACGTCACAGCAGACGTTCCCCTCCAACGTGGTGGCGTCGACGTTCGGGTTCGCAGCGGCCGAGCTGTTCGAGGTCGAGGAGGCGTCCGAGCGGGCGGTGCCGACGGTCGACCTCTCGATGAAGTGAACCGCCCAACCTCGGCTCCCGGTTCCTGGCCGCTGGGTCTATGAACCTCTTCGAGCAGCAGACGTCGAACCGGCGTCGCACCCTCCTCGTGATGGGGCTGTTCGTGGCGTTCTTCGTCCTGCTGGGGGCGGGATTCGACCTGTTCGTCCTCGGCACGGGCGAGACCTACGTGCCGCTCGGGGGCATCATCGCGCTCGGTGTCGGCTCCATGTCGGCCGCCGCGGGCTATTTCGGCGGCGACAAAGCCGTGCTGGCGTCGACGGGCGCGGTACCGCTCCTGCAGGCCGTCGACGCGGCGCCCGACGACGACCGCCGACGGCTCCGCCAGCTGCAGAACGTCGTCGACGAGATGGCGATCGCGTCGGGGCTGCCGCGGCCACGCGTGTACGTCGTGCCGGACGAGGACCCGAATGCGTTCGCCACCGGCCGCGACCCCGAGCACGCATCGATCGCCGTGACCCGCGGACTGCTCGGCGCGATGAGCCGGGACGAGCTGCAGGGGGTGATCGCGCACGAGATGAGCCACGTCCGCAACTACGACATCCGCCTCATGACCATCATCGCGGCGCTCGTCGGCGCGGTCGTGCTGTTGTCGGACTGGTCCGGGCGGGTGATGCGGCTCGGCGGGGCGCGCGGCGGAGTCGGCCGCCACGGCCGACGGGACGGCGGGGGTAGGGGCGCGGCCACGGCCCTGCTGCTCGTCATCTGGATCGTCGCGGTCATCCTGGCTCCGCTCATCGCGCAGCTGCTGGCGATGGCCGTCTCGCGCCAGCGCGAGTACCTGGCGGACGCGTCGGGCGCCGAGCTGACCCGCAATCCCGGCGCGCTGGCCGACGCGTTGGAACGAATCGAGAGTCACGCGGCGCCGACCAAGGTCGTCAAGCGAGGCGCGGCGCACCTGTGCATCGCCGACCCGCTCGGCCGGCGCGTGGGTCTCAAAGAGGGGTTCTGGTCGGACGTGTTCGCGACCCATCCGCCGATGGCGAAGCGAATCGCGGCGCTGCGCCGCATGGCCTACCAGCCCGTTCGAGCCTGAGGAACGACCCGCCGGACACCGCGGGTGACGGAGACGGCACATGGCACGGAACACGGCGGGCTACGGTCTGACGGCGCTGCGGATCTTCCTCGGCGTCTTCTTCCTGTTCGAGGGCCTGGGCAAGTGGCAGTGGATCGCGGACAGCGGGCCGCTCGTCAGCCAGCTGAGCGGATGGGCGGAGCAGGCCCCCGCTTCGAGCCGTTGGTACCTCGACGCGATCGCGATCCCGTTCGCTCCCGTGTTCGCGCGCCTCGTGATGCTGGGGGAAATCACCCTCGGATTCGCGCTGGCCGCCGGGTTTCGGGTGCGCCTCGCTGCGATCCTCGGCTTCCTGATGGTCCTCAACTTCCACTTCGCGAGCGGCCGCCTGTTCCAGTACGCGTTCCTCACAAATGGCTACGGTCTGCCGGTGCTGGGCGGTCTGCTCGCGCTGGCGATCGGGGGGGCGAAGCTCCCCTGGAACCTGAGGGGCTGACGGCGCGCGGCGCTAGACAACACTAGTGGATGCGGCGGTCCCAGTCGTCACGCCGGCCGCCGGTGTGCACGCCGAATCGCCGGCGGAGGCGGGCCATCTTCCAGCGCAGGTACCGGTACTTCACGTCGGCCACGACACCCTTTGTGCCCTTCAGATACGCGTAGCCCACGATCAGCCCGCCGAGATGCGCGGTGTGCGCGATACCGCCGCCACCGCTGCCCGTCGAGGCCATGAACGCAAACGCGCCGATGATGATCACGAAGTACTTCGCCGGAATCGGGAAGAGCAGGAAGAGCAGAATCGGCCGGTCCGGGTAGTAGATCGCGTAGGCGAGCAGCAGCCCGTACAACGCCCCCGACGCGCCGACCGTCACGCTGTAGTAGATCGCGTCCGCGCCAGGCAGGGGCAGCATCGACCAGACGAGCGTCGTCGCTGCCGCGCCCAGCCCGGTCACCGCGTAGTAGCGGGCGAAGAACCGCGTGCCCCAGAGCCGCTCGAGCTCCACCCCGAACATCCACACCCCGAGCATGTTGAACAGGATGTGCATCGCCCCGGCGTGGACGAACATGTAGGTCGCCGGCTGCCAGATCCACAGGCGCTCGAAGACCACGATTGGCGCCAGGCCGAGCAGGCGCATCAAGGAGGGAAAGAGCCAGGTCAGCAGGTAGACGACGACGTTGGCCCAGATGATCGCCTTCACGGCGGGCGACACCGCCCCGGGGCCGAACGTGTACGACACGGATGCGTAGCGGGGATAGCGGCGCATGGGTGTCTGCGGGCGCAAGAGCGGTTATCGTACCACATCCCCCGCGCGCGGCTCAGGCTGGTGCCCGTGAACCCCCGGCCCTGAGCCACGCGGCCGGTCGTGGCCGGCTGGCAGCGGCCACGCGAAGAGCGCCGCCAGGATCGGCACGACGCCCAGCCACATCAACGCGGCTTCGAGCCCCACCCGGTCGGCGGCGAGGCCCACGACGGGCACCGCCAGGCCGCCCGTACCCCACGCGGCCCCCATCATCAGCGACGCCACCGTCCCGGCGCTCACCGGCACCAGCGTCTGGCCAAATGTGACGTTGACCGGCATGGTCGACAGCAGGAAGAAGCCACCGACCGCGAGAACCGCGATGAACCAGGCGCCGTCGAGTAACGGCGCAAGCACGAGGAACGGCGCGGCGAGGAGCAGCGACAGAATGATCACCAGACGGGATCCGAACCGATCGGCCGCCGGGCCGCCCAGGAAGCCCCCGACGCCGCTCGCCAGCAGGTACACCGCGAAGGCCCAACTGGCGTCGCCGACGCTCAGACCGCGTCGCGTCAGCAGCACCGGAACGTAGGTCGTCAGGCAGAGCGCGGTGAGCGTCCGCAGCACGGCGATCGTGTACCGCAGCGCCAGCGGGCGGGTGTACGGTCGCAGCGGCCGCAGGCCGCCGCCGTCGATCTGCGGCTCGCGGTTCACCGGAGGCTGGTACCGGGCCATCAGCGCCAGCACCAGCAGGCCGGGCAGCGCCATGGCGGGCGTCCACGCGACGCCGAATCGCTCGGCGAGCGGCGCGAAGAAAATCGGACCGAGCGAGAAGCCCAGATTGCCGCCGGTGATGTGCAGCGACATGGCAAGACCCGGCCGCGCGCTGCCCAGGCGGTGGACCGCGACGGCGGCCGGCGGGTGGAACGCGGCGCATCCGAGCCCACCCAGGATCAGCACCCCGCCCAGTGTCACCGCGGACCCGGCGATGCCCACCAGGCTGAGCATCACGACGGCCACGATAGGACCCACCGCGAGCAGGAGTCGGGGCCTCCAGCGATCTGCCAGGTGGCCAAAGCCGAGCTGGGAGACCGACGCGGCCAGGTGGAACCACATCGCCAGGAGGCCGGCAGTCGCGAGCGACAGGTCGAGCCGCGGAATCAGCAGCGGCAGCAGGGGCGCGTAGATGTTCGCGTAGCCGTCGACGACGAGGTGCGCGCCCGCCAGCAGGAGCACGGCATTCGGAACGGCCGGGATGATGGAGGGCGAAGGCGCGCGCATCGGACCAGCGACCTCTGGCGCGCTCAGCGGGCGATGCCGGGCGCCAAGCGGCCTGTCACGCGGCGGACGGCCTCGTTGAATTCCTGGATGTGGAGGAATCGGGCGCACGCGGCGAGCACCAGCATGCCCACGCCAATGGACCCGAAGACCCGGACGGTCTTCACCGCGAGCGAAGCCCCCGGCAGGAGGTCGCGCATCCACGACTCGACCGCCACGACCGCGATGCCCATGACGGCCGACGCGGCGAGGATCTTGAACAGCGCCACGGTCGTGCGCCGGCCGTCGAGCCCTCCCAGCCGGCGCGACAGCAACCAGAGCAGAGCGGCCGCGTTGAAGATCGCAGCCAGCGCCGTGCCGAGCGCGAGGCCGCGATAGCCGATCACGCCCACGAGCGTGATGTTCAGCACCAGGTTCACGGCGACTGACAGGATGCTGACGACGACCGGGGTTCGGCTGTCGCGCAGGGCGTAGAAGGCCGGCGATGCCAGCTTCACCGCCGAGTAGCCGAGGAGTCCCGGCGCGTAAAACACGAGGGCGGCGGCAGTCGGCGCGGTGCTGCCGTCGGCCGCGAACTGACCCCGCTCGAAAATCAGCGCGATGATCGGCGTCGCCAGCGCGACCAGGCCGATCGTCGCCGGGACGTTGAGCATCAACATCAGGCGGAGGCCGCTCGATAACGTCCGGCGCAGACTGGCCAGGTCGTTCGCCGCGGCGTGGCGGGCCAGCTCGGGAAGCGCCGCGGTCGCGATCGACACGCCGAACAGGCCGATCGGCAGGTACATGAAACGAAAGGCGTAGCTCAGCCAGGACACCGCGCCGGTGCCTTCACCCGTCGCGAGCACGGTGTTGACGAAGATGTTGATCTGGACCGCGGCGAGCCCGAGCGTGCCGGGGCCCATGAGCAACAACACTTCACGCAGCCCTTCGTCGTGCCGATCGACCGTGAACCGGAACCGGAAACCTTCGTGGCGCAGTAACGGCCACTGGATCGCAATCTGGCCCAACCCGCCGAGCAGGGCGCCAACCGCGATACCGGCGATCGGCGGCAGGCCGAGCCGAGCCATGAACGGCACGAGCGTAAACGCGCTCGCGATCATGGCGATGTTGAACATCGCGGGGGACAGAGCGGGCACGAAGAAGCGCCGCAGCGAATTCAGCATGCCCATCATCGCCACGGCGACCGCCACCATCGTCAGGAACGGCAGCATGATGCGCGTCAGCGTGATGGTCAGCTCGAGCTTGTCCGGAACCTCCGCATAGTCGCGCGCGATCGCCTGGACGATGGGGCGGGCGAAGATGATCCCTGCCACGACCAGCGTGCCGGTCACGAGCAGCAGGGCTGTGATGACGAGATTGCCGAGCCGCCAGGCGTCGTCCCGGCCCTTGCTCGCCAGCCGACGCGTGAATGTGGGTACGAAGGCGGCGCTCATGGCGCCTTCGGCGAACAGATCCCGGACCATGTTTGGAATCCGGAACGCGACGAAGAAGGCATCCATGGCGTCGCCGGCGCCGAACAGTGCCGCCAGGACGAGCTCGCGGGCGACGCCCAACAGCCGGCTGGTCATGGTGGCCGCGCCGATGAGGCCCGCCGAGCGAGCAAGGCGGCTGGTCATGAGCGGGCGGCGACCACGAGGGAGTGACGCGCGACGAGATCCCGCAGCGTCGAGCCGGTCTCGGAGGGTGGCGCAAAGAGCGGAAACGCACCAGACATGGCGGCCGGGCCAGCCTATCACAGGGGCGCGGCCAGCCGTCAGGGCGGCCCGATCGTCCGCTGCCGGACACAGGGCGCGCGTGTGGGACACGGCAACGCACCCACCTGGGCGGCCTAATCAGCGTGATGGCCAAAGAAAAGGAGCCCCACGATCAGTCGTGAGACCCCCTGGAGGATGGATGAGAGGCTCTTTCGTGCCTTCAACCCATGAGACGGACGCCACGCGAAAAAGTTTGTGCCCCCGGACGAGCGTTCCTCAACGTGCGGGATCGCTCAGACGGCGCTTGACCGCCTCGTTCACCGCTCGGCCGTCGACGGTGGCGCCGGCCAGCTTCGCCATGACGACCTTCATCACTCGGCCCATGTCTTTCGGTGTCGCGGCCCCTGTTTCCGCGACGGCCTCCTCGATCGCCCGCTCGATCGTCGCCGGGTCGGCCGCCGGCGGCAGGTAGCCGTCGAGGATGGCGATTTCTGCCTGCTCGCGCTCGGCGAGGTCCACGCGACCGCCCCTGCGAAACTGCTCGATCGAGTCCTGCCGCTGCTTGACGAGCGCCGCGACCACCTGGCGCGCCTCGGCGTCGTCCAGGTCGCGCGCTTTCTCGACCTGTCGGTTCACCAGCGCCGTCTTCAGCATGCGGAGCGGTGCAAGCCGCGCCTGGTCCTTCCGTCTCATCGCCTCGGCGATGCCCCGATTGACCTCTTCGATCAGCGTCATGGCGGACTCCTTGGATCACCGCGGTGGCCGGGCCCACGCGTCGCCGCGCTCAGCGGTCGTAGTCACCATCGCCGAGCGTCACGTGCCAGCGGTCCGTCTGCTGGTAGTACGTCGAGGGCAGCTCGATCGCGTTGATCTTCGCGACCAGCTCGAGCGATGACTTGATCGTGAAGTAGCCGGCGCGGCGCAGCTGACGCCGGTAGCCCTCGTGCAGCGTGTAGCAGCGAATCTTGTCGGAATCCGCCGCGCGGGCCTCGCGATCGACCCAGCCCAGCAGCGTCTGCATCGCCGCGGTGTCGCCGGGATCGACCAGGAAGTCCACGATCAGCGTCACGCGGCCGAGCGGCTCGTGCAGATGGCGGTACACGACATACCCGGCGTCCTCGTCGCCGCGCCGGAGCGCCGCGATCGAGTAGCGCACGTGCGGCGGGGCCACGTATTTCCAGTTCAGGTACGCGGCGTCCCTGCGGACCGCGAAGTCGAATGCCCCGCCGACCCTCGCCCAGAGCGCGCTGAACCCGTCGTCGAACCGGCGGATCAGGCGCGTTTCGGCTGCCAGTGGGCGCGCACGGTTGACGATCCTGATCACGGGCAGGGTGAGCGCGGACACGAGGCGGTTGGCGGTCATCGACCAGTTCGGCATCCGCAGCGCACGGCGGCTCAGCGGCTTCACGAGACACGGCACCGTCAGCACAGGCCACCGCAGCTTGCGGATGAGGGGGGCGGACGACTCGGACAGTCCCAGGCCGAGCGCCGCGGCCACGTTCGCATCCCAGTGACGCAGCAGCAGCTCCCCGAGCCCGATGCCGCGACGCTCGGGTGCCACCATCGCGTCGGTGCCCCAGGTCGCCCTGACCTCGCGGCCGTCCAGGCCGAGCGTCACCGGCATCGCCGCGAGCTGACCGACGACGCTCGTGCCCTCGCGCGCAACCCAGATGAGCGGCTGGTCGTCCGGGTTCGACGGGTTCTGGCGGTACTGCCAGTCCCATCGCAGCCGGCTCAGCTCGGCCGCGCCGTGTCCGAAGACCCGGCGGTACAGGGCCTCGAGGGCGCGCTGATCATCCGCCTGGTACCGACCGATTTCCGCCATACGTGATGAGATTCTAGTTCACATCCGACGCGGGGAGACACCGCGGGGCGGATCGGCCAGGCACGGATCGTGGCGTGGAGGGAAGGTCTCAGCCGCCGACGCCGCCACCGCCCGGCTTGCGGATCGGGGCGGGCGGCGTGGCGACGCCAGGGTAGCCCGGCGGCATCGTCAGGACCGGCTGCTGTTGCGGCGCAACGGGCAGGAAGCCGGGCCTCGGCGACGTCTGAGGCTGCTGGGGCTGGGCCTCCTCCTGGCCCTGCGGCGCCGTGCCGGGGAACGGTCCGGGATAGGGCTGCAGTGTCGGCGCATCCACGGCGTCGGGCTCCGCCGGCGCTTCGGGCTCCCACTGGTCAACGCCGACGGGAGGCGGCGGCGCGAACGGCGCCGGAGTGGGAGCGCTCAGCGTGCGCGCAGGCGCAGGCGGTGCCTTGCTCGTGGCGAGCACCAGAATGCGGTCGAATCGCGACGGGCCGTCTGATCCTGCCGGGCGCGGGGCGACGAGGTACCCGGCGGCCGAGCGGAGCACGATGTCGAGCGCCTGCCGTTCGGGGACATCCTCGAGGCGCAGTGTCAGCGGCGGGCCACCGAGCTTCTCGGCGTTGACGATCTGGCTTTCGCCGATCGTCGCCCAGGCTTCCATGATCTGCCGGGCGGTCACGTTTTCGGCGATCAGCGTGACCCGCCCGTCCTTGATGGAGAACTGGAGGTCGTTCGCCTGGGCCGGAACCGCGCACGCCGTCAGCAAGGCCGCCAGGGCGAGCCGCCGCGCGGGGTTTCTCATGTGGCGCTCCTGATGGACCCAGTATACGCCTCATTCGGCCCAGGGGCCACCCGGCGGGCTTCCAGGCGTTCGACGGCCCGCCTGGCGCGAAACGCTATGACGTCGCGCCGCGCTGTCGGATGTGCTCGATGACTTTCGTCAGGATTTCGTCCAGGCCGACGCGGGGCTCGTACCCCACCAGCGCGGCGATCTTGCGGATGTCGGGCACCCGGCGCGGCATGTCCTCGAACCCCTCCTCGTAAGCCTGGTCGTACGGGATCGTGACGATGTCGGACCGCCCGCCGGCACGGCCGCGGACCTTTTCGGCGAGCTCCAGGATGGTGATCTCCTCGGGGTTGCCGAGGTTGAACACCTCGCCGATCGCGCGCGGTTCGTCGACGAGCGCTGTCATGCCCCGCACGACGTCACCGACATACGCGAAGCTCCGGGACTGACTCCCGTCGCCGAACACGGTGATCGGACGGCCGGCGAGTCCCTGCTCGACGAAGTTTGGAATCACCATGCCGTAGCGTCCGGTCTGGCGTGGACCGACCGTGTTGAAGAGCCGGAGGATGATCACGGGGAGCTTCTTCTCTTTCCAGTAGGCGAACGCCAGGAACTCGTCGATGGCCTTGCTGCACGCGTACGCCCAGCGGTGCTTCACGGTCGGTCCGAGCACGAGGTCGGCGTCTTCCCTGAAGGGCACCGCCGCGCTCTTGCCGTAGACCTCGGACGTCGACGCGATGACGACCAGCTTGCGCTTCTTCGCCGCGTGTTTCAGCACCAGCTCGGTGCCGTACACGTTCGTTTCGATCGTCCTGACCGGCGCCTCGACGATGAGGCGGACGCCGACCGCGGCTGCCAGGTGGTACACGACGTCACACCAGTCGATGTGCTCCGCGAGCACGGACTCGTTGGCGATCGTCTCGATGCGATAGTGGAATCCCTTCCGGTGCTTGAATGGTGAGATGTTCTCGATGGACCCGGTGGACAGGTCGTCGAGCACGAACACCTCGTGGCCCTGCTCGAGCAGCAGCTCCGCAAGGTGCGATCCGATGAACCCCGCACCGCCCGTAATCAGCGCTCGCACTGATCTCTCCTCGTCAGGCCGGCCGCCTCGATTCGCGGGCGACAGCGGCGAAGTCCCGCGCGATCCAGCCAACGCAGCCGCGGATCATAGCAGGTCGCCACCGATTCTCGCTATCGCACCTCGACGCGCTCGACGTACACGCCCTACTCCGCGCGGCGACCGGTGGACGACGATGGCGCCGAACACAGACCGCATCAGCGGCGTCGGGTCCCGATGGGCGGCGGCACGCTACCGCGGCCGGCCAACCGGCGAGAACGAGCGGACGGCGTCAGCCACCGCCGCGATCTCGTCGTCGCCGAGCGCCGGATGGAGCGGCAGCGACAGGATGTTGCTGCACGCGTCGTCTGCGGCCGGACAGATGCCGGGCGCGACCGACTCGAACGCCGGCTGGCGCGGCAACGGGATCGGGTAGTGGATGAGCGTCTGGATGCCGCGGCCCTTGAGGTGACCCTGCAGCGCGTCCCGGTGCGGCGAGCGGACGACGAGCAGATGATAGACGTGTCCGTCGTCGAACCGCCGCAGCATGCGGACCGGCGAGTCGTCGAGGGCGTCATCGTATCGGCCGGCGAGGCGCCGCCGCGCCTCCGTCCAGCGCGCGAGGTATGGGAGCCGCTCCCGCAGCACGGCCGCCTGGAGCTCGTCGAGTCGCGAGTTCACGCCGGGCTCGACATGGTGGTAGCGATCCGCCTGTCCGCCGTTCCTCAGCCGCGCCAGGCGATCCGCCAGGGCGACGTCGCCGGTGACGACGGCGCCACCGTCGCCGACGGCGCCGAGGTTCTTGGTCGGATAGAAGCTGAACGCCGCCGCCGCGCCGAACGTGCCGACCGGGCGTCCAGCGCACGTGGCGAGGTGCGCCTGGCAGCAGTCCTCGATGATCGCCAGGTCGTGCCGCTCGGCGATCGCCGAGAGCGCGGGCATGTCGGCGGCTTGGCCGTACAGGTGTACCGGAAGGATCGCGGCGGTCCGTGGCGTGATAGCGGCCGACACCGCGGCCGGCGCGAGCGTGAGCCGTTCCGGGTCGACGTCGGCAAACACGGGCCGCGCGCCCGCCATCAGGACCGCGAGGCCCGTGTAGGCCGCCGAGACCGAGGTCGTGATGACCTCGTCGCCGCGGCCGATTCCGAGGCCGGTGAGGGCCAGCGCGATCGCGTCGGTGCCGGTGCCGACCCCCACCGCGCGCGCGACGCCGCACGCGGCGGCGAACTCTCGTTCGAACGCGTCCACCTCCGGGCCCAGCACGAACCAGCCGCGCTCGAGGACTCGGGCGATGGCGTTCCGGACCGCCTCGGCGTCCTCGCCGGGCGTGAGCGTCTGGAACGGCACGCGCCAGGCGTCGGTCATGAAGGCGCCGCAGGATCAGCGTCGACGTAGTGGGCCAAGTGCTCTCGGTAGAACGCGACGGTGCGCGTCAAGCCGTCCCGCAGGCCAACGGTTGGCGCCCACCCGACCGTGCGCTGGAACTTGCTCCAGTCCGAATAGAAGCTGCCGATGTCGATCTGCCGCTTCTCGGCGGGCCACTCGACGAACCGGACCGTGCCAGTTCCGGCGATCTCCAGCAGCAGCGCGACGAGATCCCGATGGCTGGTCGGCTCGGCCCCTCCCACGTTGAACACCTCTCCGTTGCACGCGTCGGAGGCGCCCGCCCGCAGAAACGCGTCGGCCGCGTCCTCCACGTAGACGAAGTCGCGGAGCTGGGATCCGTCGCCGAAGATCTGGATCTCGCCCCCCTCGATCGCAAGGCGGATGAACCAGGCGATGAACCCCTGGCGGTTGTGCTTGATCAGCTGGCGAGGGCCGTACACGTTGGTGAGGCGCAGCGAACACGCACGCACGCCGAAGACGTGGTTGTAGACGAGATGATAGTACTCGCCCGCAGCCTTGTTGATGCCGTTCACGTCAGTGGGGTTGACGAGGTGCCGTTCGTCCACCGGGAGGCGATCCGGCCGGCCGTACACCTGGCGCGTGCCGGCGAAGACGACCTTCGCCTCCCGGTTCCGGCGGCGGCAGGCCTCGAGCATGGACAGCTGGGCGCGGCAATTGATCTCGAGATCGGTGTACGGATCGCGCATGCTGTCGATGTGGCTCACCTGGCCCGCCAGGTTGAAGATGACCTCGCGATCGCGCACGAGGTAGTGCATCGTCGATTCCTGGCGCACGTCGGCGATGTTCACGCGGACCCGATTGTCGATGTCGTGGATATTGAAGAGGTTGCCGCCGTAATCGGGAATGAGCGAGTCGATGATGAGAACGTCGGCCTCCAGGTCGACGAGCTGCCGGGCGAGGTTGCTGCCGATGAACCCGAGCCCGCCGGTGATCATGACCCGGCGGCCGCGGTAGAAGTCGCGGTAGTCGTCCGTCACGACTCGCGCTCCCGCTCGCCGGGGACCGTCTGCGCACCCGCGGCTCGCCGAGCCACGCCGCGCCGGTGTTCGCGCACCACGACGAGTCGGAACCAGAGCTTCATGACGTCCACGCCGGTCTGGACGATCCGCCGGACGTTGAAGAACTGCGACCGGCCGTAGGCCCGGTGGTAGTGGTGCACCGGTGCTTCGGCGATGGTGAAGCCGGCATCCTGGATTTTCTTCATCATCTCCAGGCAGATGACCCTGCTGTTCTTCTCGAGCGTGACCCGGTCGAAAATCGTCCGCCGTAGCAGCCGGAAATCGCAGACCACGTCGCGCACCCGAAGGCCGAACAGCATCTTGACGATGTAGTGATAGAGCCGTCCGATGACGATCCGGTGCAGCGGGTCCGACCGGCTGATCTTGTAGCCGTTCACCATGTCGACACCCGGCGCCATCCGCTCCCACAGGATCGCCATCTCCGCCGGATCGTACTGCGCGTCGCCGTCGGTGTAGAAGACGCACTCGCGCGACGCGGTCGCGAACCCGGTCCGGAGCGCGCCACCGTAACCTCGGTTGCGCGGATGGTGAACCGCGCGCACCTCCGGATACGTCCTTGCCAGCTCGTCGACGATCTCTGTCGTCCCGTCCTGGCTGCCGTCGTTGACGACGATGACCTCGAAATCCGGCGTGAGGGTGCGGGCCGTCCGCAGCGCCGTGATGACGAGGCTGGCGATGGTGCCGCCGTCGTTGTAGGCGGGGAAGAAGATGCTCAGACCGGGCGGCGTCGGCGCTGCGTCAGGGGCCATACCTGAGCCGTAAACCTTACCATTCAAAAGGTTAATGGGCAAGCACCGAGCACCAGTTGGCCTACCGGCGCCGACCCGACCCGAAGCGGAGGCGCCAGGGCATCCACAAGGCCTCGACGAGCACCGCCTGGCTCAGCTTGGAGTGGCCCTCCCGCCGCTCGACGAACACGATGGGCACCTCGGTTATCCGGAAACCAAGGCGTGTCGCCCGCCACAGCATCTCGATCTGGAACGAGTACCCGTCGGAGACGATCGCGTCGAGCGGCAGTCGCGCCAGCGCTTCGCGGCGCCAGCACCGGAACCCGCTCGTGCAGTCCCGGACCGGCATGCCGGTCACCGCCCGGATGTAGAGGTTCGCGCCGGTGCTGAGCGCGATGCGGTGCAACGGCCAGTTGACGACGCTGATACCGTGCAGGTAGCGGGAGCCGAGGACCAGGTCGTGGGTGCGAGCCGCCTCCACGAGGGCCGGCAGGTGTTCGGGGTCGTGCGAGAGATCCGCGTCCATCTGGCAGATGACGTCCACCGGCTCGGCGATCGCCCGCCGGAACGCCTCGAGGTAGGAGCGACCGAGGCCGCGCGCCCCCGTGCGGTGCAGCACGTGGAGCCGGCCCCGCCAGCGGGCCGCCAACTCGTCGGCGAGCGCGCCGGTGCCGTCCGGGGAGCCGTCGTCGGCCACGAGGATCCGGTAGTTGTCTCGCTCGAGCACCGCCGGCACCAGGACGGGCAGGTTCTCGCGCTCGTTGTAGGTGGGGACGACGACCAGGACATTCATGCAGAGGCCCCGGCCGGGCATCCTATCACGTGGCGAACCGGAAGTTGATGACGTCGCCGTCCTGCACCACGTAGTCCTTCCCCTCGAGACGCAGCTCGGCGTGCTCCCGGGAGGCGGCGAGCGATCCCCGCGCCAGGAGCTTCCCGTGCTCGACTACCTCGGCGCGGATGAACCCTCGCGAGATGTCGGAGTGGATCTCGGCGGCCGCGAGGTGGGCGGACATGCCGCGCGGGATCGACCAGGCGCGGCACTCGTTCTCGCCGATCGTGAAGAAGGAAATGTAGCCGAGCAGGTCGTAGCTCGCGCGAATCACGCGGTCGGGCCCCGACTCGTGCAGGCCCAGGTCGGCGCGGAACACCTGCGCGTCGGCCGCCTCGAGCTGCGCGATCTCCAGCTCGATCTTCGCGCAGACGCCTACGGCCCTCGTGGCGGCTCCCTCGAGAAAGCCGCCGAGCCCGGCGCGCTCGGCCGCCCCGTCGACGTTCGCGAGGTCCGCCTCGTCCATGTTGATCACGAGCAGCAGCGGTTTGGCCGACAGGAATTGGAATCCCCTCAGCCGTTTCGCCTCATCGCTGTCCAGCTCGAGCGCCCGGATCGGCCGTCCGTCCTCGAGCGCGGTCCGGCAACGGATCAGCGTCTCCTGCTCCGTGCGGAGGTCGGAGTCCGGCGTCTTCTTGAGATCGCGCGCGAGCCGTTCGAGGCGGCGCTCCACGACCCCGAGGTCCGCCAGGATGATTTCATCGTCCATCGTCCGGGCGTCGCGAACCGGGTCGATCGAGCCTGCCGGATGGGCGATCGTCTCGTCGCGGAACGTCCGGATCACGTGAACGAGCGCGTCGGCGTTGCGAAACGGTGCGACGTCCAGCAACGCCCTGGCGTCCGCACGTCCCGGGCCGACCAGGTCGGCGAATTCGATCGTGGCCGGCACGCGCTTGCGGGGGTTGACGAGCGCCGTGAGCTGGTCGAGGCGCGGGTCGGGGACGCGCGCCACGCCCACGTGGGCCTCCGTCCGGCCGTGCCCGCGCGTGTCGTGGGCGCTCGTCAGGAGCTGGAACAGCGTGGTCTTGCCCGTGGCGCCTACGCCGATGAGTCCCGCGCGCAGCATCGGAGGCCTTTCGAGCCGCCGCGCCGGCCGAATCCACGTCCGGTCCCGGTCCCGGAGCGGGCCTGAGGAGCACGGGGGTGCCCGGGGCGACTCCCAGAGCTGCACATCGTAGCATGCGGCGGCATCTCATGCCTGCCTTTCGCGATGTGTTCGATAGCGAAAATTAGGCGTAAGTTCAACGACCACTAGATTTTGCGGTTGACACCGGGGTGACCGCTTCCTTATTATCGCGGTGGATTTTATTGGACCAAAATGGAGTAACAGCGGTGCTTCGAGGCAACTTCGCGGCCAAAATCGATGACAAAGGAAGGCTCAAGATCCCGACCGCCTTCCGCACGCTCATCGAGCGGGAGCACGGCCCGCAGCTGTTCGTGACGAGCCTCACGGGCGACTCGGTTCGCGTGTACCCGCTGCCGATCTGGCTTGGCATCGAGGCCAAGCTCGCGCATATGCCCTCCTCGCACCCGGTCCGCGCCCGGTTTTTCGATCGCGTGAACTACTTCGGCCAGCCGGCCGAGGCCGACGCGCAGGGGCGCGTGCTCGTCCACCCCCGGCTGCGCGAATCGGCCGGCATGGTCGGCGAAGTCGACGTGCTCGGGCAGTACGACTTCCTCGAGGTGTGGAACCACGATCGGTTCGTCGCCAAGCTGCAGCGCGAGCCGTTCACCGACGACGACGCGCGCACGCTGGCGGATTTCGGGATTTAGCCGATGGCGATACACGAACCGGTCCTCGTCGCCGAGACGCTCGAATGGCTCGCGCCTGCGCGGGGCGGCACGTTTCTCGACTGCACCGTCGGACTCGGGGGTCACGCGCGCGCGCTGCTCGAGGCGGGCGCCGGCCGCGTCATCGGGCTGGATCGGGATCGCGACGCGCTCGCGCGCGCGCGCGAGGCGCTGGCGCCGTGGGCGGAACGCGTGGACCTGGCGCACGCAGACTATCGCGATGCGCCGGCGGTCCTGGCCGCGCGCGGCGTCGAGGTCGTCGACGGCGCGCTCGCCGACCTCGGCGTCTCATCGCTCCAGCTCGACGACGAGACCCGGGGCTTCAGTTTCCGGCTCGATGCGCCGCTCGACATGCGGATGGACCGGTCGACCGGGCCCACCGCGGCGGAGCTCTTGCGGACGGTCTCCGAGGCCGAGCTGGCGGACGTGATCTTCCGCTGCGGGGAGGAGCGCCACGCCCGCCGGATCGCGCGCGCGGTGGTCCACACCCGGCGCCTGGCGCCGATCGAGACGACCGGCGAGTTGGCGTCGCTGGTGCGGCGCGCCGTGCCGCACCGCGGATGGCAGCGCATCGATCCAGCGACGCGCACGTTCCAGGCGCTGCGAATCTGGGTGAACCGGGAGCTGGACGGACTGGACCGGTTTCTCGCCGATGTCGCGCGGCTGTTGCGTGCCGGCGCCCGGCTCGTCGTGATTGCGTTCCATTCGCTCGAGGACCGGATCGTCAAGCACACCTTCCGTGCGCTCGAGGCGGGCGGCGAGATCGCGCTCCGGATTCTCACCAGACGCCCCGTCGTGCCGGGCGCGGCGGAGATCGCTCGAAATCCCCGCGCGCGCAGCGCCAAGCTCCGCGCGGCCGAGAGGCTGGCATGAGTACCGTCGACTTCGAGTACGCGATCCGGAAGGACGTCCGCAACAACCCGATCGTCCGGGAAGTGGACGAGGACCGGCAGCGCGAGCTGTGGCGCTCGGTCGCGGTTGGCGTGCTGCTCGTCGGCGTGCTGCTGTTCTCGGCGTGGCAGCACTTCGAGCTCGTCCGCCACGGCTACCAGATCGAGCGGATGCAGGGGGAGCGAGCCGCCGAGGAGGAGATCAACCGGCACTTGCGGCTCGAGATCGAGAGCCTCCGGTCGCCTGAACGGATCGAGCGGATCGCGAAGGAGAAGCTGCGGCTGGTCGAGCCGGCCGCCGACGAAGCCATCGTCATCGGGCGGGTGACATTGGCGGCGCCCGCCGACAAAGCCATCGTGGCGTCGCGGTAGGAGGCCAGGTGTCCGATCAGACGCCACGCGTGGGCCGGCGCTGGACGCGCGCGAGGCGCAGCGGGTCCGGGTCCCCCGGGGACATCCGCGAACCCGGCGTGGCGGGGCAGGACGCGCGCTGGCGGGACACGGTACGCCGGCGCGTCCTCGTGGCGGCCTCGCTGTTTGCCGTGTGGACCGCCGCCATCGAGGCCCGCCTGGTCTACCTGCAGGTCGTCGGACACGCCGAACTCTCGGCGCGCGCCGAGCGCCAGCAGCAGCGGACCATGACCGCGCCCGCCAAGCGCGGCGAGATCCTCGATCGCCACGGGCACGTGCTCGCGTTCAGCGTGGACGCCGACTCGATTTACGCGGTGCCGGCCGAAGTCGGCGATTCGGTGCGCACGACTGACGCCCTGTGCGGCGTGCTCGGCGACTGCAGCCCCGCCGACCGGAAGACGCTCGTCGAACGGCTCGGCAGCCAGCGCGCCTTCGCCTACGTCGATCGCCAGGTGTCGCCGGACGTGGCGGCCCGGGTGCGGGCGCTCGGCCTCGACGGCATCGGCTTCCTCAAGGAAAGCCGCCGCTACTATCCGAAAAAAGAGCTCGCCTCCCACCTGCTCGGGTTCGTCGGCACCGACAATACGGGCCTCAGCGGGATCGAGGCCGCGTACGACGCGCAGATCAAGGGACGCGACGGCCGGATCCTGATTCAGGCCGACGCCCGGCAGCACGCGGTGTTCAGCCGCGTCGAGCGCGCGCCGACCGCCGGCGCCGATCTCGAGCTGACCGTGGACGAGTACATCCAGCACGTCGCCGAGCGGGAGCTTCGACTCGCGACCGAGGAACATCGCGCGAAAGGCGGCTCCGTCGTCGTGATGGAGCCGTATACCGGGCAGATCCTGGCGCTGGCAAACTGGCCGACGTTCAACCCCAACGCCTTCCAGAAGTCGCCGGGCGACGCCCGGCGCAACCGGGCCATCCAGGACCTCTACGAGCCCGGCTCGACCTTCAAGATCGTCACCGCGTCGGCGGCGCTGGAAGAGCGGATCGTGGACCCGGACGACCAGATTGACGTCAGCGCCGGAATGATCCGCTTCGGCTCTCGTCAGATCGACGACGACCATCGCTACGACGTGCTGTCGTTCACCGACGTGATCGTCAAGTCGAGCAACGTCGGCGCGATCAAAATCGGCCTGAGGCTCGGCGCCGAGCGCCTCGATCGCTACGTGCGCCGCTTCGGCTTCGGGTCCCCGCGCTCGTCGGATTTTCGTGGCGAGAGCCCCGGCATCGTCTGGAACCCGGTGAAGCTCGACAACAGCGCGCTCGCCTCGATGTCGATGGGCTACCAGGTGGCGGTCACCCCGCTGCAGATGGCGAGCGCGGCGAGCACGGTCGCAAACGGGGGCGAGCTCATCGAGCCTCGCCTGGTCCGCGCCGTCATTCGCGATGGGCGTCGGATCGAGGTGCCCACCAACGTGGTCCGGCGGGTGATCAGCCCGGAGACGGCCGCCACGCTCACCAGCATCATGGAGCTCGTCGTCCAGCGGGGCACCGGCCGCAGGGCAGCGATCCCCGGCTTCCACGTCGCGGGAAAAACCGGCACGGCGCAGAAGCTCGTGGATCGGCGGTATTCATCGACGGAGTACAACGCGTCGTTCGTCGGATTCGTTCCCTCCCGCAACGCGGTGTTGACCATCGTCGTCGTGCTCGACTCGCCGCTCAGCAAGGGGTACTACGGCGGCGTCGTCGCGGCACCTGTCTTCGCTCGCATCGCCGAGGCGGCACTGCGGCATCTAGGCGAGCCGCCGACGATCAATCCGATGCCGCCGGTGCTGGTGGCACGCGCCCGCGACGACGCGACGCCGCTCGTACCGCAGCCGGTCCGCATGCCCGCGGTGCTGTCGCGCGTCGGAAGCCCGTTGGCCGCCGGCGGGCTGATGCCCGACTTGCGCGGCCTGAGCGCGCGTGAGGCGCTGCGCACGCTTGCCGAGCTGGGCCTCGGTGTGCGACTCGAGGGCGACGGCATCGTCACCGATCAGGACCCTGCGGCCGGAACCCCGCTCGAGCGGGGCGGCGCGGCGGCGCTCCGGCTATCGCGCCGCCCGGCTGGCGGAGTGGGGCCATGACGCTCGGCGAACTGCTCCGCGCGCTCGACGAGCCCGCGCGCCGCGCCGCCGCCGCGATCGACGCGGCCGCGCGCGCGTGCGCGGTCACCGACGTCGCGTACGACTCGCGTCGCGTCGAGCCGGGCGCTGTGTTCGTCGCGTGGCGTGGCCGGCAGGCCGACGGCGCCTCGTTTGCCGCCGACGCGGTCGCGCGTGGCGCCGCCGCGGTCATTGCCGAAGGCGCTCCACCCCGCGACATCGAGGTGCCGTGGATCGAGGTGGGCGACGCCCGCCTGGCGCTCGCGCGTCTGGCTGCCGCCTTCTTCAATCATCCCGCCGACGATCTGCTCGTGGTCGGCATCACGGGCACGAACGGCAAGACGACCACCGCCTACCTTCTCAGCGCGATCTTCGAGCGGGCCGGCGTCTCGTGCGGGAGGCTCGGCACGGTGAGCTATCGCATCCGTGACGAGGAGCGCGCGGCGCCGCACACGACGCCGGAAGCGCCGGATCTCCAGCGCCTGTTGCGGGAAATGGTGGACGAGCGATGTCGGGCGTGCGTGATGGAGGTGTCGTCGCACGCGCTGGCGCTCCGCCGGGTCGACGGCACGCGCTTCGCAGCCGCGATCTTCACCAACCTGACACGCGACCATCTGGATTTCCACGGCGACATGGAGGCGTACTTCGCCGCGAAGCGCCGGCTGTTCGACATGCTGGAGCCGGGCGCGGTGGGCGTCGTCAACGCCGACGACCCGCACGGCGCGCGCCTGATGACGTCCGCCGGCCGAGCCGTGACGTACGGCATCGACCGTCCGGCCGACGTCACGCCCGGTCCGATCGCGCAGTCGTTCGACGGACTGCGGTTCGAGCTGCGAACACCCCGCGGGCCGCTGCACGTCGGCTCGCGGCTGGTCGGCCGTCCCAACGTCTACAACATCCTCGCCGCCGCCTCGACCGCCATGGCCCTCGATCTGCCCTTCAGCGCGATCGAACGCGGCCTGGCCGACGTCACGCGGGTTCCAGGCCGGTTCCAGCTCGTTTCGAGCGCCGCCGACGATCTTCAGGTCGTCGTCGATTACGCCCACACCGACGATGCGCTGCGCAACCTGCTGGAGACAGCGCGGCCCCTCGCCTCCGGACGACTCATCACGGTGTTCGGGTGCGGCGGCGACCGCGATCGGACCAAGCGCCCGCTGATGGGTGCCGTCGCCGCGCGCCTGAGCGACGTCGTGGTCGTCACGTCCGACAACCCGCGCAGCGAAGATCCCGGCGCGATCATCGCGGACATCAAGCGGGGGATTCCCGTGTCGTCGGAACGGTCGGGCCGGAGCGGCGCAGCCGCTGGCGCGCAGGCGCCCGAATGCCTGACCGTGCTGGACCGACGCGAGGCGATCGAGCAGGCGATCCGCAGGGCGCGGCCGGGCGATCTCGTGCTGGTCGCGGGCAAGGGGCACGAGAGGTACCAGGTCATCGGCGACCGCGTGCTGCCCTTCGACGATGTCGAGGTAGCGCAGGCCACGTTGGCGCGCCGCCGCGCGGGCTCGGCGGTGCCGTAGGAGCGGAACAGGTTGCGCCTGACCGGCGGGGCGATCGCGGCGGCGATGGGCGCCCGGGTGGCCGCCGGCGATCCGGAGCGGACGATCGGCGGGTTCTCGATCGACACGCGCACGCTGGCACCCGGCGACCTGTTCTTCGCGATTCGCGGCGTGCGGTTCGACGGGCACGCATTCGTGGCCGCCGCGCTGCACGCCGGCGCGAGCGGGGTGGTCGTGAGCGAGCCGGCTGCCGCACAGGCCGGGCCAGCGGCGCTCGCACTGGTCGTCGGGGACACGACGACCGCGTTACAGGCGCTCGCCCGGCACGTGCGGCGGGCCTCGGGTGCGCAGGTGATCGCCATCACCGGCAGCGCCGGCAAGACGACGACGAAAGAGGCGACGGCGGAGTTTCTGGCGGCGCGGTACCGCGTGGTCCGCAACCGCGGGAACCTCAACAACCACATCGGTCTGCCGCTCTCGCTCCTCGATCTGCGGCATGAGCCGGACGTGGCGGTCGTGGAACTGGGCATGAATCACGCAGGCGAACTCAGCGCGCTCGTGGCCATCGCGGAGCCCGAGGTGCGTGTGTGGACCAACGTCGGCGACGCCCACCTGGGTTTCTTCGCGTCGGCCGACGCGCTCGCGGCCGCCAAGGCGGAGATCCTCGAACGCGCGGACGCGCACGCGGTGCTCGTCGCCAACGTCGACGACCCGCGCGTGATGCGTCACGCGCCGCGTTTCAGCGGTCGCGTCGTGACGTTCGGCCTCGGCGACGAGGCCGACGTCCAGGCGACGGCGGTCGAGGATCTCGGCCTCGACGGCATGCGGGCGCGTGTCCGCACGCCCGCCGGCACCCTGGCGCTCGCCACGCCCCTCGTCGGCGCGGGTAACCTCGCGAACGTGCTCGCGTCGATCGCCGTTGCGACCCGCTTCGACGTGCCGCCCGACGTGATCGCGGCCCGCGCGGCCGCGCTGCAGCCGGCGGCGCGCCGGGGCGAGGTGCTGCGGCTGTCCCGCTCGGTGAGCGTCATCGACGACTCGTACAACTCGAGTCCCGCGGCGCTCGCGGTCTCGCTGACGCTGGTCGCGGGCGCGCGCGGCGCGGCGCGGCGGGTGGCCGTGCTCGGCGAGATGCTCGAGCTCGGCGACCACGCGACGAGGCTGCACGAGGAAAGCGGACGGCGCGCGGCGCGGTCCGGCCTGGACCTGCTCGTCGCCGTGGGCGGCCCGGCGGCGCGCGCGCTGGCCCAGGCGGCCGTGGCGGCGGGCATGCCGGCGGACGCGGTGCGGCACGTGCCGACGAGCGAAGAGGCGGCGGCGCTCGCCGCCGCGCTCGTTCGACCGGGGGATCTTGTGCTGGTCAAGGGATCGCGCGCGGTGGCGACCGACGTCGTGGTGGATCGGCTGAGGGCGGAGTTCGACTGATGCTCTTTCACCTCCTCGCGCCGTTCCACGTCCTGACCGGCGGCCACGTGTCGGTGCTGAACGTGACGCGTTACATCACGTTTCGCACCGCGGCCGCCAGCCTGACCGCGCTCGCCATCAGCCTGCTGCTGGGGCCCTGGCTGATCCGGAAGCTGCGCGCGTTCCAGATCGGCCAGGTCATCCGCCTCGAGGGCCCGACGAGCCACCGGGCGAAGGCGGGAACGCCCACCATGGGCGGACTGCTGATCCTAACCGCCGCGCTGGTGCCGACGCTGCTGTGGGCCGACCTCACGAACGTGTACGTCTGGATTGCCGTGCTCTCCACCGCCAGCTTCGGTGCGGTCGGATTCGTCGACGACTACCTGAAGATCGTGCGGCGCGATCACCACGGCCTGCGCCCCCGCTTCAAGATGGCCGCGCAGATCGTCATCGCGCTCGCCGTCGGTGGCGCGCTGCTCGTGCTCGCGAACCAGGATCCGCCGCTCTACAGCACCCGGCTGATCTTCCCCTTCTTCAAGAACCTGATTCCCGACCTCGGCTGGAGCTACGTCGCGTTCGCGGTCATCGTGCTCGTGGGCTCGACCAATGCCGTGAACCTGACCGACGGGCTCGACGGGCTGGCGATCAGCGCCTTCGCCGTGTCCGCCGGTACCTTCACCGCGCTGGCCTACGTGACGGGCCACGCCGTGTTCGCCGCCTATCTCATGCTCGTCAGGTTTCCGCCCGCCGGCGAGCTGACGATCTTCTGCGGCGCGCTGGTGGGGGCGAGCCTCGGCTTCCTGTGGTGGAACTGCCACCCGGCCGACGTGTTCATGGGCGACGTGGGTTCGCTCGGCCTCGGCGGTGCGCTCGGGACGGTCGCGATCCTGATCAAGCAGGAGCTGCTCCTGGTGATCGTCGGCGGCGTGTTCGTGCTCGAGGCCCTGTCCGTGATCGTGCAGGTGGGGTCGTTCAAGCTGACCGGTCGGCGGGTCTTCAAGATGGCGCCGCTTCACCACCACTTCGAGCTGATCGGGTGGAGCGAACCGAAGGTCATCACGCGCTTCCTGATCCTGGCGATCGTCTTCGCGCTCTTCAGCCTGACCACGCTGAAGCTGCGGTGAGTCATGGCAGAGCCCGCGAGAGGCGCTTGTGTCGCGTGTGAGCCCGCCGCCCGGATCCACCCGGCGGCGCGGCAGGACGAGAACGGTCGAACAATGGACGAATCCGGTCTAGCCGGCAAGCGCGTGGTGGTGGTCGGCGCCGCCCGCAGCGGCGTGGCGGCCGCGCAGCTGGCCCGCGCCCTCGGCGCGCGGGTCACGCTGACCGACCTGCGTTCGGTCCCGGACGCGCTGGACGGCTGGGACGCGCGCGACGTCGTCCTGGAGCTCGGCCCCCACCGCGCGGCGACGTTCTCGCAGGCCGACCTCGTGGTCCTCAGTCCCGGCGTGCCGCTTCGCCAGCCCGCCATCGAGGCGGCCCAGCGCGCGGGCGTCCCCGTGATCGGCGAGATCGAGCTCGCGTGGCGTCACCTCGCGGGACGCGTGATCGCGATCACGGGCACGAAAGGCAAGTCGACGACGACGACGCTGGTGGGCCGCATGCTCCAGGCCGCCGGTCTCGATGCCCGCGTGAGCGGCAACATCGGGCAACCGCTGAGCGCCCAGATCGAGGGCGCGACCGCGGCGACGTGGCACGTCGTGGAAGTGAGCAGCTTCCAGCTCGAGACGACCGACACGTTCCGGCCGTCGATCGCAGCGCTGCTCAACTTCTCGCCGGACCATCTCGATCGGCACGCGACCGTCGCCGAGTACGCCGATGCCAAGGCCCGTGTCTTCGCCCGGCAGCGCGAAACCGACTGGGCGGTGGTCAATGCCGACGATCCGGCCGCGCTGGCGCTGGCACTGCGCGGCGCCGCCCGCCGGCTGCCGTTCGCCCTGCGCTCGCCGCTCGACGAAGGTGTCGCCGTCGAGGGCGACGCCATCGTCCATCGCGGCCCCCGGGCCACCCGGCGACTCGTGCCGCTCTCGGCCGTCCGGCTGCTCGGCCGGCACCTGCTGGCCGATGTGCTCGCGGCCTCGGCCGTCGCGATGCTCGCGGACGCGCCCGCCGAGGCGATGGTCCGCGCGGTCGAGTCGTTCACCGGCCTCGAACACGCACTCGAGCCGGTCGCGGACATTGGCGGCGTGCGCTTCGTGAACGACTCGAAGGCGACCAACGTGGAGGCCGCGCGGCTGGCCATCGAGAGCTTCGACGCGGGAGTGGTACCGATCGTCGGCGGGCGCTTCAAGGGGGGCGACCTGCGCGACCTGCGCGCGGCGATCGCCGGCCGCGCGCGCGCCGTGATTGCCATCGGCGAGACGCAGGCGCTCGTGCACGCCGCGCTGGACGACGTGGCGCCCGTGCGCGACGCGGCCGACATGGCCGACGCGGTCCGCCTCGCTTACGAAGCGGCGAAACCCGACGGGGTGGTGCTGCTCGCACCCGCGTGCGCGAGCTTCGACATGTTCCGCGACTACGCGGAGCGCGGGCGGGTGTTCAAGCGGGAGGTCGGGCGGCTAAGGGGGGGCGGAGACGAGCCACGTGAGCGGTGAGCAGTCGCCAGTCGGATGGCGGCGTTGAAGAGCCTGCTGCTGGGAACGCAGACCGCCCCGGTCTGCGAAGCGGGTGTCTTCAGCCCCTGTCCGGCTGGTGACTGCTGACCGCTCACGGCTCGCGGTCTACGTGTCGGGTCGAGCGCGGCCGATCTTTAGGGCCGACGCCGGACCCGCGAGACGGGCGGGCGAGGGACAAAACCCCTCGCGGCACCCGCAGGCTCCGAGAGTATGGCGCGAAAGCTCAAGTCGGACAAGCTGCTCTTCCTGGCCACGCTGTTGCTCGTCTGCACCAGCGTCGTCATGGTGTACAGCGCGTCCGCCGTGCTCGCCATGGCGAAGTACGAGCAGCCCTACTGGTTCCTGGTCAAGCAGGCGACCTGGGCGATGCTCGGTCTGCTCCTGCTGGCCGTGACGATGCGCATCGACTACCGCACCTACCGGGAGCCCGTCGTGATCTGGACGGCGCTGGCGGTGGCGGCCGTGGCCCTGGTGGCAGTTCTCTTCCGGGCGCCGATCAACGGCACCCGGCGATGGTTCGCCATCGGCGGGATCGGCGTGCAGCCGTCGGAGCTCGCCAAGATGACGGCCATTCTCTTCTGTGCGGCGCTGCTCGAACGGCGGATGGACCGCATCAACGACCCGCGCTACGCGCTGCTGCCGATCGGTGTGGTCGTCGGGTTGCTGACGGGCCTGATCATGCTGCAGCCCGACTACGGCACGGCGGTCTCGCTGCTCATTATCGTCGCCGCGATCGTGTTCGCGGCCGGTCTGAGCTACCGCTACATCATCGGTCTGGCGCTGCTGATGCTGCCGGTGCTCTGGGTCGTCCTCATGAGCGCCGAGTACCGGCGGCGGCGCCTGTTGGCCTTCCTCAACCCCTGGGACGACCCGCTCGGCGAGGGGTTCCAGATCATCCAGTCGCTCATCGCGGTGGGCACGGGCGGCGTGTTCGGCCGGGGTCTGATGGCGGGCGTCCAGAAGCTGTTCTACCTCCCGGAGCCGCACACCGACTTCATCTACGCGGTCATCGGCGAGGAGCTGGGGCTGATCGGCGCGACGGCCATCCTGCTCTGCTTCTGCGTCATCACCTGGCGCGGCCTGCGGACCGCGGTGCGCGCGCCAGATCGTTTCGGCGTGCTGCTGGCCATCGGCCTGACGACGATGATCGCGTTTCAGGCATTCGTCAACATCAGCGTCGTGCTGGGCCTGATGCCCACCAAGGGCATTCCGCTGCCCTTCGTGAGCGCGGGCGGATCGTCGCTGCTCATCAACCTGGTGGGCATGGGGATCCTGCTCAACGTGTCCCAGCACGCGACGGCGTTGCCCGACACATGATGGGCGGGATTTGGCAGGGCGATGGTGCATCCGACACCGCTCGGCGTGGTGATCGCCGGTGGCGGCACCGGCGGACACCTCTATCCGGGCATCGCGGTGGCCCGGGAGATCCTGCGCCGTCAGCCGGACGCGTGCGTGACCTTCGTCGGAACCGCCGCCGGCCTGGAGTCGCGGATCGTGCCGAGGGAGGGGTTCCCGTTCGCCACAATCCGGAGCGCAGGCCTCAAGGGCCGGTCGCGCGCGGTGCTGGCGCGGGGTCTGGCGCTCCTGCCGATCTCCGGCCTCGACGCCTGGCGCATCGTCTCACGGCTGAAGCCCGACCTGGTGATCGGCGTCGGCGGCTTCGCCTCGGGACCGGTGGTGCTCGTCGCGGCGCTCAGACGGATTCCCACGATGGTGCTCGAGCAGAACGCGATGCCCGGGCTGACCAACCGGTTGCTGGCGCGTGTCGTGCGTGCGGCGGCCGTCACCTACGGGGCCGCGTTGCCGTACTTCCGCGGCAAGGGCTTCGTGAGCGGAAACCCGGTCCGTCCGGAGTTCCTGACCGGCGCGGGCCGACGGGACGCGGAGGTGCCCGATGACGCGGCGAGGGTGTTGATCGTTGGCGGCTCTCAGGGTTCGCACGCCATCAACGTGGCCATGGTGGCGGCGGCGCCGCTGCTGGCAGCCGGAGGTGAGCGCCTGGCGATCACACATCAGACAGGCGACCGCGATCTGGCGTATGTGCGGGAAGGCTACCGGCGGGCCGGGCTGGCGGCTCAGGTCGAGCCGTTCCTGTTCGCCATGGAGCGCGAGATGAGTCGAGCCGACGTGGTCGTCTGCCGCGCGGGCGCGACGACGCTCGCGGAACTGGCGGCGATCGGGCGACCGGCCATCCTGATCCCGCTGCCGACCGCGACCGACGACCACCAGCGGCGGAACGCCGAGGTACTGGCGAGAGCCGGCGCCGCCGAGCACGTCGACGAACACGCGCTCACCGGACCCGAGCTCGCCGCGCGGCTGGTGGCCCTCCTGCGCGACCGCCCCAGGCGGGCGGCGATGGCCGAGGCCGCGCGGACGCTCGCCCGGCGGGACGCGGCCGCCGTCATCGTGGATCGGGCGCTTGCGCTCGCGGGACGCTGATGCTCGGCCGGACGCGTCGCGTGCATTTCGTCGGAGTGGGCGGCATCGGCATGAGCGGCATCGCCGAACTGCTGGCGAACCTGGGGTGCGCGGTCAGCGGCTCGGACCTGGTGGCGTCGGACGTCACCGAGCGACTCACGACCCTCGGCGTGGCCGTGCACCTCGGACACGACGCCGCCCACGTGGGCGACGCCGACGTGGTCGTCGTTTCGTCGGCGGTGGCGGCCGACAACCCGGAGGTGCTCGACGCCGAGCGGCGGGACGTCCCGGTGATCCCAAGGGCCGAGATGCTCGCGGAGCTGATGCGGCTGCGCTACAGCATCGCGGTCGCCGGCGCCCACGGGAAGACCTCGACGACGGCGATGATTGCGCTGGCGCTCGAGCACGCCGGGCTCGACCCGACGGCCGTCATCGGCGGCCGCCTGAGCGCGCTCGGCGGCAACGCCCGGCTGGGCCAGGGCGAATACATGGTGGCGGAGGCGGATGAAAGCGATCAGTCGTTCCTGAGACTGACGCCGACGATGGCCGTGCTGACGAACCTGGATCGCGAGCACCTGGAGAGCTACGGGAGCTTCGAGCGCCTGCAGGAGGCGTTCGTCGACTTCGCGAACAAGGTCCCGTTCTACGGCGCCGTCGTCGCCTGCGCCGACGATCCGGTGCTGGCGTCGCTGCTGCCGCGCATGACGCGCCGCGTGCTCACGTACGGCTTCGGTCCCGGGGCTCGGGACGTCCTGGGATCGGAGGTCGAGCTCGAGGCGTTCAGCGCCCGCTGCCGCGTCCGGTTTCGCGCGGGGCGCGAGACCGACGCCTGGAGCACCGGTGCGCTGCGGTTGCAGGTGCCCGGCCGGCACAGCCTGCTCAACGCGCTCGCCGCCGTCGCGGTCGGGCTCGAGGTGGGCGTGTCGTTCGACCGACTCGCCGGGGCGCTCGCCGAGTTCGCCGGCGTCGAGCGGCGGTTCCAGCTGAAGGGGGAAGTCGCCGGCGTGATGGTGGTGGACGACTACGGCCACCACCCCACGGAGATCGCGGCGGTGCTGGCGGCGGCGCGCGCCGGCTTCGGCCGGCGGGTGCTGGTCGTGTTCCAGCCCCATCGCTACACACGAACGGCGCAGCTTGCCGAGGAGTTCGGTGCGGCGCTGGCGGAGGCCGACGAGGTCGTCCTGACCGACGTGTACGCGGCGGGCGAAGCGCCGATTCCCGGCGCGACGGTGGACTCGATCGCCGAGGCCCTCCGGCGGCGAACGACTCGCCCCGTGCACGTCGTGACGCCGCTCAGTGAGGTCGCCCCGGTCGTCGCGCGGCTCGCGCGGCCCGGCGATCTCGTGCTGACGCTGGGCGCCGGTTCGATCGGCGGCGTCGGCGGCCGGATCCTGGCCGAGCTGGCCGGCCGGGGCGAAGAGGGCCTTGGACACGAGTCGCGGTGAGCGAAGAGGAGACGCACGCGGAGACATGGCGGTACGAGCTCCAGCCGATCGGCGGTTCCGACGCGCGCAGGTGAAGCCCACGCGCCGGCACGTGCTGCGCGGACTGCCGCGCTGGCGCACCCTGCGTCGCGCGCTGGTCGCGGCGCTGATCGTGTTCACCGGGTACCGGGGCGTCGACTTGGTGCTGAGCGCCGCCGTGTTCCGGGTGGATCAGATCGTCGTGCGCGGCAACGAGCGGCTGTCGACTGGCGAGGTGCTCGCGCTGGTGTCGGGGTTGCGCGGTCGGAGCCTGCTGACGGCCGACCTGCCGGCCTATCGTGCGCGCCTGTTGAGGTCGCCCTGGGTCGCCGACGCGGCGCTCCGGCGGCTGCTGCCGGGGACGGTGGAAGTGTTGATCTCCGAGCGCATCCCGATCGGGCTGGGGCGCATCGGCAGCCGGCTCTACCTCGTCGATGACCGCGGGGTGCTCATCGACGAGTACGGGCCGCAGCATGCAGAGTTCGACCTGCCGATCGTGGACGGCCTGGCCGTCGGCGCCGAGAACGGCGCCAAGGTGGACAGGGCCCGCGCGGGGCTGATGGCGCGGCTGATCAGCGCGCTGCGGTCGCGACCGGAGCTGGGCCGGCAGGTCTCGCAGATCGACGTGACGGACGCGCACGACGCGGTGGTGCTGCTCGAGGGAGACATGGCGCTCATCCATCTCGGCGAGGAGAGATTCGCAGCGCGGCTTCAGTCGTACGTCGAGCTGGCGCCGGCCCTGCGCGAGCGGGTACCGGACATCGACTACGTCGACTTGCGGTTCGACGACCGGGTGTACGTCCGCCCCGGCCGAAAGGACGGCGCGACGACGCCGGTCGCCCGGCGGTTCTGACGCGACCGGCGGTCCGCCGCCGCTGAGACGTGCGGGCGGGCCGCCCGCACCGGAACGGAGGACGCGTGGCACGGAAAGATCGATATCTGGTGGGGCTCGACGTCGGCACCTCGAAGATCGCCGCGATCGTGGGCGAGATCATGGAGGGCGGCGGACTCGACATCATCGGAATCGGCCTGGCCGACTCCCGCGGGATTCGCCGCGGCGTAGTGGTCAATCTGGAGGCCGCCGTCGAGGCGATCAAGAAGGCGCTCGAGGAGGCCGAACTGACGGGCGGTGTCGAGATCGACTCGGTGCATCTCGGGCTGTCGGGCGCGCACGTCAAGGGGTTCAACAGCCGCGGCGTCGTCGCCGTGGCCGGGAAGAACCGCGAAGTGACGCGCGAGGACGTCCGCCGCGCGATCGATGCCGCGCGTGCGGTGGCGCTGCCGAGCGGCCGCGAGATCATGCACGTCCTGCCGCAGGACTTCGTCGTCGACGACCAGGACGGGATCGGCAACCCCGTGGGCATGACGGGTGCGCGCCTCGAGGTGAACGTGCACATCGTGACCGGCGCCGCGTCGTCGACCCAGAACATCGTCGCGTGCGTCAACCGTGGGGGCGTGACGGTGGCGGACACCGTGCTCGAGCAGCTGGCCGCGAGCGAGGCGGTGCTGACGCTCGACGAGAAGGAGCTCGGCGTGGCGCTCGTCGATATCGGCGGCGGCACGACCGATTTCGCCATCTTCGAACGCGGGAGCCTGTGGCATACCGGCGTCGTGGCTGTCGGCGGCGACCACTTCACGAGCGACATCGCCGTGGGGCTTCGCACGCCGATCCCCGAGGCCGAGAAGATCAAGCGCCGGGCCGGGTGTGCGCTGTCGTCGATGGTCGCGGAAGACGAGACCCTCGAAGTGGCGAGCGTCGGCGGCCGCAAGCCGCGCCTCATGGCGCGCCGCGTGCTGTCCGAGATCCTCCAGCCCCGCGCCGAGGAGATCTTCCACCTGTTGTGGGACGAAATCCGGCGCGCGGGCTACGAGAAGTCGCTCCACTCGGGCATCGTGCTGACCGGCGGAGGCGCGATGCTCGACGGCACGGCCGAGATCGCGGAGCAGATCTTCGACCTGCCGATCCGGCGGGGGTGTCCGGCGGGCGTCGGCGGGCTCGCCGATCACGTGAACAGCCCCGCGTTCGCGACGGCCGTGGGTCTGGTGATGTACGCGCACCGCAACCGTGCCGCCGACGCGACCCGTGGGACGGGCGCCAGCGCCTTCAGCAAGATGGCGGGACGACTGCGCACGCTCTTCAAGGAGTTCTTCTGATCGGGACGGCGGCCCGGCGACGAGTCGCCGCGGCCGCACTGGGAGGCCTCAACATGTCAGCTTCGCACGAGATCGGCACTGGAAACCGCGTCGACGCCCCGGACCTTCGGCTCACACTCGATGAGGAGCGCCGGCACGGCGCCCACATCAAAGTGATCGGCGTGGGCGGCGGCGGCGGCAACGCCGTCAACCGAATGGTGCGGGCCGGCTTCGACGGCGTGGAGTTCATCGTCGCGAACACCGACCTGCAGACCCTGCGCGGCAACCCGGCGCCGGTCAAGCTGCAGCTCGGCGCCAAGCTGACGAAGGGGCTCGGCGCCGGCGCCGAGCCGAACATCGGACGCCAGGCCGCCCTCGAGGACACCGATCAGATCATCGAGGCGCTCGACGGCGCCGACATGGTGTTCGTCACGACAGGCCTCGGCGGCGGGACCGGCACGGGCGCGGCGCCGGTCATCGCCAGCCTGGCCAGCGAGCTGGGCGCCCTCACCATCGCGGTCGTCACCAAGCCGTTCCGGTTCGAAGGGCGCAAGCGCATGACACAGGCGGAGCAGGGCCTGGCGGAGCTGCGCGAGTGCGTGGACACCGTCATCACCATCCCCAACGAGCGGCTGCTCGCGACGATCGAGCGCACCACGTCGCTCACCGATGCCTTTGCCACGGCTGACGACGTGCTGCGCCAGGCGATTCAGGGGATCTCCGACCTGATCCTCGTCCCGGGCCTGATCAACCTGGACTTCGCCGACGTGAAGACCATCATGTCCGGCATGGGTCTCGCCATCATGGGCACCGGCGTGGCCGACGGCCAGACCCGCGCGATGGACGCCGCCAACTTCGCCATCTCCAGTCCGCTGCTGGAAGACGCGTCGGTCAGCGGCGCGCGCGGCGTGATCATCAACGTCACAGGCGGTCCGGATCTGTCGTTGATCGAAGTCAGCGAGGCGTCCGCCGTGATCCAGGAGGCGGCGCACGAGGATGCGAACATCATCTTCGGTGCGGTCCTCGATCCCAAGATGACCGGCCGCGTGAAGATCACCGTGATCGCCACCGGCTTCGACCGCCCGGGCGCCGCGAGGGCGGCGTCGAACGAACGAAGCCAGACTCCGGTGGACCTCACCGCCTACGCCTCCTGGAAGGACGAGGCCGGCGAGCGCGTCGCGGCCGCGGGCGGATCGCGGCTCACCATCACCCGGCGAGCGATGCTGGATCTGCCGCTCACGCCGCCGCCGGCGCCATCCGTGACGGACGACTCATCACCCGGCGCCGAGTTCGAACCGGTGTCGCCGCTCGACGTCCCGGCGTTCCTCCGGCGCCAGACCGACGGGTAGGCGGGCGACGCACCCTCGTCCGCAGGGCGCTCGCGCGCGTGGTAGACTAGGTACATCCAGGGGATGCGCGACCGTCGGCGGCGCAGGCCAAGCAGCCGAACCGCTGCGTTCCGTGCGTGGTGTCCCCTCATTCCGCCACCGGATTCCGCCACAGCTGGCGTCGCATGACTTTCTGGCAGCAACGCGACCGGGCCCGTGCCACGCTCGCCCGCGAGATCGGCTACGTGCAGAAGCCGCACGGCGGACGGGTGTGCGTCGCGCTGGCGTTTCCGAACACCTACTGGGTCGGGATGTCCAACCTCGGGTTCCAGACGGTCTACCGCCTTTTCAATGACCTGCCCGCCGTCGTCTGCGAGCGCGTGTTCCTGCCGCCGAAGCAGGAACTGAAGACACAGCTCGCCGCGAGAACGCCGCTCCTGACCATCGAGTCGCAAACGCGTGTGGCTGACTTCGACCTGTTCGCGTTCTCCATCTCGTTCGAGTGGGACTACACCAACGTCCTCACGATGCTGCGGCTCGCGGGCCTGCGCGTGCGCGCGGCGGAGCGAACGGCCCGCGATCCACTCGTCGTGATCGGTGGCGCCGTGACGTTTGTGAACCCCGAGCCGCTCGCGCCCTTCGCCGACGTCATCGCCGCAGGCGAAGGCGAGGAGCTGGTGCCGGCGCTCGCCGCCGCCGTCGCCGCCGCCCGCGGCCGCGAGGACCTCTTCGATCGCCTCGCCGCCGGCCGCGGGTTCTATGTCCCGTCGCGCTACGAGGTGCGGTATGGCGCAGACGGCACGATCGCCGAGTACCAGCCGCTCGCCGGTGCGCCACTGCCGGTGCGCAAGGCGGCGGTGAAAGCGGCCGAATGCCTGGACCCGCCGGCGACGACCATCTTCACGCCCGACACCGAGTTCGGTTCGAGGCTCCTCATCGAAGTCGTGCGCGGCTGCGCCAACCTGTGCCGGTTCTGCTGGGCCGGCTACAACTACCTGCCCGTGCGCGCCTTCCCGACGTCGCGCATCCTCGAGCTGGCCGCGCGCGCGCGCCCGCACGCGAGCCGCGTCGGCCTGGTGTCGATCGCGCTGTGCGATCATCCCGATATCGAAGAGATCCTCAGGCGGCTGTCGGCCATGGGCTATTCGATCAGCCCGGCGTCGCTCAGGCTCGACGACCTGACGCCGCCGATCGTCCGCCTCCTCAAGGAGAGCGGCGAGCGCTCGCTGACCATCGCGCCCGAGACCGGCTCCGACCGCCTGCGGCGCGTCATCAACAAGACCGTCACGAATGACGAGATCCTCGACCGCGCCGAGCTGATCTTCGCGAGCGGCATCGAGAACCTGAAGCTCTACTACATGATCGGCCTTCCGACCGAGACCGACGAGGACCTCGTCGCCATTCGGGACCTCACCCGGGAGCTGCACGCCATCATGGTGAAGCATGCGCGCCCCCGGGGGCGCCTGGGACACATCACGGGCAGCGTGAACCCGCTCGTGCCCAAACCCGGCACCGCCTACCAGTGGCTCCCGATGGAGCGTCCGGCCGAGACGCAGGCCAAGACCAGACGGCTGCGCGGCCTGATGGCCGGCATGGACAACGTGCACGTCACGATCAAGTCGGAGCGGCACGCCCACTACCAGGCGCTGCTGTCGCTCGGCGACCGGCGTGTGGCGGCCGCGATCGAGGCGGCGGAGCGCAACGGCGGCAACTGGCGCGACGCCGTTGCCGACGCGGGCGTGGACGCCGACTTCTACATCTTCCGCGACCGCAGCCGCGACGCCGTTCTCCCGTGGGACGTCATCGACGGCGGCCTGAAAGCCTCGTTCTACCGCGCCGAGTTCGAGAAGGGGCTCCGCGAGGAGTGGACGCTGCCGCCCAAGCGCCTGGCGGAGAACGCCACGCTCCTTCCCTCGTAGCGCAAGGGCTCGCCAAACCCGATGGGCGGGCCTGACCGGCGCCACCGAGACGCCGGCCGGTCGCGCCTACTGGGCGACCGCCGCCTGCGCCTCGAACTCGGCATACGCGTCGAGGACGAACTGACGCACACGGTCCTGCGCCGTCGTGTCCACCACCGGGCGGAGGAGCGCGAAGCTCCGCCGCTCGCCGTTCACCGAGTACTGCCGGGCCGGAAACGTCACGTTGCGGCCGTTGCCGCCGCGGCGTTCCCAGATGGCGAACCCGACGAGCTTGAGCCCCCCGAGCGGCCCATCGCCGAAGTGCAGCTCAGCGTCGGCCAGCTTGCCGGGCGGATTGCCTTTGTCGTTCGGTAGAATCTTGACCACCATGAGTCAGTCTCCTCGTCGCATCACGCCGGCGAGGGTCCAGAGAGCAGGGCCCGTGCCGCTCGTTTCGGAGGCAGTCCGGTCCGTGGAAGACCTTGACCTGGCGTGGGTTGGCCGTCGTAGGAGACAAGGTGAACGGCTGCGGCTCGCCGTCGGGGCCGGCGACGGTCAACCCGAGGGGCGCACTCGACCCGCCCCCGCCGACATCGCAGAGGGATTGCGCGGTCAACGCCAGTTGAGCGGTGACAACGGCGGTTGCCGCCGGCGGGAAGCCGTCGGGCGGGACCCTGGAGACCGGGCGGATGAACAACGGACACCCGCGAGCCAGCGACGGATTCGAATGGACGCGAGAAGCGTGGGGGGCGGCGCTGCGGTGCACGGCGCTCGGCGAGGTCGCCGCGCATCTGTTCACGGCACGGGGTCTGGCGCTCGAGCGTCCGGACGGTGACGGGCTTGGCTGGCAGAGCCTCGCCCGCGCCCTGGGCGCGCGGCCGGGTGCGCTGAGGCGGGTCAGACAGGTCCATGGGTCGGCCGTGGCCTGTTTCCGTCGCGGCGAGCCGGCGCCCGGGCACCCGCCGGACGCCGACATCGTCGTGACCGACGATCCGTCGCTGGCGATCGCCGTCCAGGTCGCCGACTGCGTGCCGCTGCTGGTGGCCGACCGGCGGACCGGCGCGGTCGCGGCGTCGCACGCCGGATGGCGCGGCGCGGCGGCCGGCGTGCCGGGCGCGACGGTCCACGCCCTGACGCGCGAGTTCGGCGCGCGAGCCGTCGACCTGGTGGCGGCGGTCGGTCCGTCGATCGGTCCATGTTGCTACGAGGTGGGGGAGGAGGTGCGGGAGGCGTTCGGCCGCGCAGGCTTCGACGCGGCGCGGCTCGGCCGGTGGTTCGCGGGAGGACCGCGGGGTCGTCCGTACCTCGATCTGTGGCGCGCCACCGTCGATCAGCTCCATGACGCCGGGGTGCCGTCCGCCCGCATTCACCTGTGCGCGCTGTGCACGGCGACCCACCCGCAGACCTTCTGGTCGTACCGGACCAGCGGTCCAGGGACCGGACGCCAGGCGGGCGTGATCAGGAGTCCGGGGCGCGGGGCCTGAGGCCTTGCGGCTTACGGTCCGGCGGTCCGCTCGGCTTCGTCCATGGCGAGGTTGGCGAGCCGATCGGCCTCGGCGTTCTCTTCCCGGCGCACGTGCTCGAACTCCACCCGCTCCAGCTGCATGATCAGAAGTCTCGCCTCGGCGGCGAGCGGCTTGAGCCCCTCGTGCTTGACCTTGTACTCGCCGCGCATCTGCTTGACGAGCAGCTCGGAGTCAGATCGGATGAGCAGCGTCCGGTGACCCTGCGCCACGGTGTACCGGAGCGCCGCCAGCAGGCCACGGTACTCGGCGACGTTGTTGGTGGTCTGGCCGAGGGCGCCGTACAGCTCCGCGACGAGGGTGCCGTCGTGTCGCTCGATGCGCACCCCGTAGCCGGCGGGTCCGGGGTTGCCGCGCGCGCCGCCGTCGATGTAGGCGCGCATCAGGCGCCGGGCTGGGCCGCCGGTGCGCTCCCGGCGGCGTCTTCGTAGTAGAGAATCCGCAGGCAGCTCTCGCACTGGATCAGGCTGTCGTTGCGACGAATCTCGAGGTCACGCTGCGGGCGCAGCCTGACGTGGCACTCGGTGCAGTGGCCGTTGTGGGCGCGCGCCACGGCGACGCCCTTGCGCGTCCGGGCGACGTGCTCGAACAGCGCCAGCGCCTCCGGTCCGGTGTCTGCGATGATGGCGGCGCGCCTGGCCTGGGACTCGCCGATCTGCGCGTCGAGCGCGGCCCTGACGCCCTCCAGCTCGCGTTTCGCCAGGTCGACGGCCGTCCGCTCGGTCTTCAGTGCCGCGTCGGCGGTCTTGACGGCGACGGCGAGCGACTCCGCCTCCTCCATCCGGTCGAGGATGCGGTCCTCCATCGCGCGCACCTCGCTCTCGGCGGTGGCGATCTCGTGCTGCATCGCCTGGTATTCCTTGTTGGTCTTGACCGCCATGATCTGGTCCCGGTAGCGGCTCAGCCGGGTCTGCACGGCGGCGAGGTCCTTCTCGATGGCGCGCCGCTGCAGCTGGTTGTCGTCGAGGGTCGCGCGCGCGGCGGCGAGCGCCTGCTCGGCGGCGGCGACGCGCCCGTCGAGCGCGGCGAGCTCGGTCGGGATGGCGTCGATCTTCGTCCGGGCCGTCGCGGTCTCGTCGTCCAGGCGCTGGAGTTTGATCAGGCGGTCGAGGTCGGGATGCATGCCACTCAAATGAAAAAGGCCCCGCCGGAGCGGAGCCTGTCAGGGTTGACGGGGTGCGCGGGGGGCACGGCCCCCGCGACGGCCCTTCTGCCATGTGCCAAGCGCATGCCTGCATTCTACATGGTCGAGCGGGTGGTGGGCCCACCAGGATTCGAACCTGGGACGGGCCGGTTATGAGCCGGCGGCTCTCACCGCTGAGCTATGGGCCCCGAAACCAGAGGCCAGGGATCGGAGGCCTGGAATCGGGGAGCCATTTCCCCGACCTCCGGCCTCCGGCACCCGACCCCGCGATCCTGTCTACGTCCGCCCCTCGAGAAACGCCCGGAGCTTGCGGCTGCGCGACGGGTGGCGCAGCTTGCGGAGCGCCTTGGCCTCGATCTGGCGGATGCGCTCGCGGGTGACCGCGAAGCTCTGGCCGACTTCCTCCAGGGTGTGCTCGCTGCCGTCGCCCACGCCGAAGCGCATCTTGATGACCTTCTCTTCGCGCGGGGTGAGCGTCTTGAGCACCGAATCGGTTTGCTCCTTGAGGTTCAGGTTGATGACCGCGTCGGACGGGGAGATCACCTGGCGATCCTCGATGAAGTCGCCGAGATGGCTGTCTTCCTCCTCCCCGATCGGCGTCTCGAGCGAGATCGGCTCCTGCGCGATCTTCAGCACCTTGCGGACCTTGGACACCGGGATGTCCATCCGCTTGGCGATTTCCTCCGAGGTCGGCTCCCGGCCGAGCTCCTGCACGAGCGCGCGTGACGTGCGGATCAGCTTGTTGATGGTCTCGATCATGTGCACGGGAATGCGGATCGTCCGTGCCTGGTCCGCGATGGCCCGCGTGATGGCCTGACGGATCCACCAGGTCGCGTAGGTCGAGAACTTGTAGCCGCGGCGGTACTCGAACTTGTCAACGGCCTTCATGAGGCCGATGTTGCCCTCCTGGATCAGATCCAGGAACTGCAGGCCGCGGTTCGTGTACTTCTTCGCGATCGACACGACCAGCCGCAGGTTGGCTTCGACCAGTTCCTTCTTGGCCTGGTCGGCCTGCGCCTCGCCCCGCCCGATCGTCTCGAGGGTGCGCATGAGCTGCTCGGGCGTCTCCTCCAGCTTCTGCGCCATGGCGCGGATCGACGCGCGGACGTCCTTCTGCTTCTTGAGGAGGGTCTTGCGATCGTCTTCCTTGATCTTCGTCCGCCGGTTCTTCGGGTTGAGCTGCCGGTCGATCGCGTCCAGCTCCCGCTGGGCGCGGCGGATGGCCTCGACCGCACCCTTGATCTGATCGATCAGCCGGCGCTTGACCGCCTCGGTGAACTCGATTTCGCGGATGAGCACCGACAGCTCGACTCGCGCGCGCAGCGCCTTCCACCGGAACCGTCGATAGCGCCGCTTGTCGCGTTTCGGGATGCCGTCGAGCTTCTGCGCGCGTTTCTGCGACTCGGCCCATGCCTTGCGCACGGCGTCGATCTGCTTGAGCACTCCCCGCGCACGCTCGTCGATGCGGTCGTCGGTCAGCTCCTCGATGTCCTGGAACGTGACCAGCTCGCGGATCGTCCGCTCGCCGCTCTTGAGGTGATCGCCCATCTGCATGATGGTCTTCGCGACAGCCGGCGTTCGGGAAATGGACTTGATGACCGCCAGCTTCCCGCGCTCGATGCGCTTGGCGATCTCGACCTCTCCTTCCCGCGTCAGCAGCGGCACGGTGCCCATCTCGCGCAGGTACATCCGGACTGGGTCGTTGGTCTTGTCGAGCGCCCCCGGCGTCAGGTCGAGCTCGAGCTCTTCGGCGCCTTCGCCGGTCCGATCGAGCAGCTTCTCCTCGCGGTACTTCTGCTCCGAGTCGACGACCTCGATGCCGGCGCTGCCGAACGTGCTGAACAGATCATCGAGCTCGTCCGAGGACGTGATGTCGGACGGCAGCAGCTCGTTGACCTCGTCGTAGAGGAGGTAGCCCTTCTCCTTGCCGATGGTGATGAGCTGCCTGACCTCGTCGTACTTTTCTTCGATCGACAACGGACCCTCCTAGACACAACACAACACCGGGACCCGACCCGCGGGTCAGGACCCCAGCGCTTCCAGTCGGTGCAGCAGATCCTGTTTCTGCCGCCACAGCGCGTCGATGCGCGCATCGTCTCCGGGCGTACCCTGTTCCTGCAGGCGGTCAATGTCCCGCTGGAGCTCGGCCCGCTCGCGTTCATAGCGCAGCCGCTTGAGCGCGTAGATGCAGCCGTCCGGGGGGGCCGGGGACGCCGGCCGTGCGCCGATGCGAGAGACCAGAGCGGCCTCCTCCTCGTTTAGACGCTCGAGCAGCGTGTTTGGCAACCCCGCCCCTGCCGTGAGCGCCAGGGACAGCGCGATCCGCAGGATCGGCGCCGTCTGCAGCCCTTCCAGATCCGCCAGTTCCAGCCCGACCAGGGCCGGGCCGGTCGCCTCGGGCTGGCGCATCAGGTTCCAGATCAACCCCGTCTCGGCGGTCTTCAGGTCGCCCGCCCTGGCCATCGACGGCGGCGCCCAGTCGGTCTTCTTCTGGACGGCCGCCTTGCGAATCTCGGTCCGGACCACCTCTTCGGTAATGCGGGCCTTGTGCGCCAGCCGGTCCGCAAACTGGTCCCGCGCGGCCGCGTCGGGGATTCGCGCCGCGACCCCCAGCATCCGGCTCAGGAACGCCCGCCGCCCCGCGTCGGTGCCCAGCTCGTGCTCCTGGGCGGCGCGGTCGAGCAGGTATTCCAGGTACGGCCGTGAACTGCGCAGTTTTTCCCGATACGCCTCCCCGCCGAACTCCTGAATGAACGTATCGGGGTCTTGCCCAGCCGGCAGCATGGCTACGTTGACCTGAAAGCCTTCCGCGACGAGTAGTTCCGATGATCGGGCCGCGGCCGTCTGGCCGGCGGCGTCCGGGTCGAAGCTGAGGACGACCTTCGAGGCCATCCGCCGTAAGGACCGTACCTGCGCCGGGGTCAGCGCCGTGCCGCACGTGGCGACGACCGGGGCGACCCCGGCCTGGTACGCCTGGGCGAAATCGAAGTAGCCCTCCACCAGCACGGCGTAGCCAAGCCGGCGGACGGCGCTCTTCGTCACGTGCAGCCCGTAGAGCGTCCGTCCTTTCGTATAGATGGCGGTCTCGGGCGAGTTCAGGTACTTCGGCACCTGGCCGGGATCGAGCGCCCGGCCGCCAAACGCGATCACCGAGCCGGTCTCTCGGCAGATCGGCACCATCAGCCGGTTGCGGAACCGATCGACGAGCTGACCCTCCTCGCGCTCGACCACGAGGCCGCTGCGAACCAGCCGCGCCGGATCGAACCCGCGCTCCTCGAGATGTCGGCGCAGCCCCTCCCGATGCGCCGGCGCGTAGCCGTACGCGAGCCCGTCCACGGTTGCCGGCGTGAGGCCGCGCGCCGTCAGGTAGGCGAGGACCCGCGCACCGGCCGGCTCGCGCAGCTGCGCACGGAAGTACGCGTCCGCCAGCTCGTGGATCTTCAGCAGCGCTTCGCGCTCCGCCTCCTCCGCCGGGTCGCGCCGGCCCTGGTCGGGTTCGGGCACCGTGAGACCGACGCGGGCGGCGACCAGTCGGACCGCCTCGGGAAAACTCACCTTCTCGAACAGCTCGACGAACTTGAACACGTCGCCGCCCACGCCGCAGCCGAAGCAGTGAAAGACGCCACGGTCCGGGTTGACGTTGAACGATGGTGTCTTCTCCGAGTGGAAGGGGCAGAGACCCTTGTAGCTCGCGCCCGCTCGCTTCAGCGAGACATGCGCCTGGACGACCTGCAGGATGTCCGCCTGCATCTTCAGGTCGTCGATGAACGATTGCGGGAAGAGTCCCATCAAGTCCGCTCGTCAGTCCTTCAGCTCGATGACGGTGACGCCGCCGCCGCCCTGTCCGTCGGGCGCGGGTCCAAACGTCGACACGCACGCGTGCGTCTGCAGGAACTCGGCGATCGCACGGCGCAGCTGCCCGGTGCCGTAACCGTGGATGATGCGCAGGGTGCGCTGCTCGGCGAGCATCGCCTCGTCGAGGAACCGCTCCGCGCGCGTCACCGCCTCGTCCACCCTGCAGCCGATCAGGTTGAGCTCCACGGCCACCGTGTCGCGTGGCTGGAGCTGGACGCTGACGCTGACCCGGGCTCGCGGCGTGGCACCGCCGCCGTCGAGCACCCGCAGCTCCTCCAGCTTCACCCGCAGGCGCTTGCCGCGGACGTCCACCTCGGCTTCGCGGTCGTGCAGCAGGCGCACGATGCCCTCGACCCCGAGGGCGCCGACGGTCACGCGCGCGCCGACGCACGGCGACCGTCCGGCCGGTGCGACCGAGGCGGCGGTGGCGGTTGGTCCGGCCTCCGTCTCGGTCCCCAGGCCGGTGCGCTCCCGGATCTTCCGTTCCAGCGATTCGAGCGCGGCGTGCGCGGCGGCGCGCGCCGCCCCGGTTTCGCCGGTCGAGATGGCCGGCACCGGCGCGGCGCTTCGCCTCGCCTCCTCGGCGAGCCGGGCCGTCTGCCGCTTCAGCGCCTCCACGACGCCTTCGATCTCCCGCCGCGCGTCGCGGAGCTGGTGGTCCAGCCGCTCGTCGAGCCGCTTCTTGAACGTCTCCTCGCGGCCCCGCAGCCCGTCTTCCCGCGCGTGCATCTTCGCGGCCTCCTCCGCCAGCGTCTCCGCTTCACGGGCGGCGAGACGCCGCTCGTGCTCGAGCGCCGCCAGCTCGCGGTCCATTTTCGCGAGATGGTCGGCAAGCTGCGCCTCGCGCGCGCTCCGCTGCGCGCGCGCCGCCTCGATGACCGCAGCGGGCACGCCGAGGCGCGCGGCGATCTCCAGCGCCAGACTGCGGCCCGGCGACCCGTAGTTCAGCTCGTAGGTCGGCGCAAACGTCTCCGGATCGAACCCGAAGGCCGCGCACGCCACCCCCTCGGTCGTCGACGCATACGACTTCAGCACGTCGTAGTGCGTCGTCGCGACGACGAGCGCGCCGCGCGCGCGGAAGTGGTCCACGATCGCCAGACCGAGCGCGCCGCCTTCGATCGGGTCGGTGCCGGCGCCGACCTCGTCCAGCAGGACCAGGCCGGGCAGCGAGAGCGCGCGGTCCATCGCGGCGATGTTCGTCATGTGGCCCGAGAACGTGCTCAGGCTGGCCGCGATCGACTGTTCGTCGCCGATGTCGGCGAAGACCGACCGCAGCACCGTCACCTGGGAGCCGCCCGCGGCCGGCACGTGCAGCCCCGCCTGCGCCATCAGCGCCAGCAGACCGGCGCTCTTGAGGGCGACCGTCTTGCCGCCCGTATTCGGACCGGTGATCACCAGCACCCGCGTCGGCGGGATGAGCACCACGTCCACCGGCACGGGCCCCGACGTCGGCACATCGGCCGGCCCGGCCTCGTCGCCGAGCAGGAGGGCCCGCACGCCCGGAATGAGCAGCGGGTGACGCGCCCCGCGCAGCTCCAGCCGGCCATCGGTCGCGATGGCCGGTTCCACGCCGTCCACCAGCGCCGAGAACCGGGCCTTGGCCTGGATGACGTCCAGCTCGACCGCGGCCTCGACGGTTCGCTTCAGCTCCGGTGCCCGGCGGCGGAACGCGTCGGTCAGCGCCAGCAGGATCCGCCGCACCTCCTCGGCTTCCTGCTGCTCGAGTGCCACGACCTCGTTGTTGATCTCCACGGTGCTGAGCGGCTCGAGAAACAGACTGGCGCCGCTCGACGAGGAGCCGTGGACGATGCCGGGAATGGCGGCGCGATGCTCGGAGCGGACCACCAGCACGTACCGGCCGTTGCGGTCCGTGACGATCTGGTCCTGGAGGTATTTCGCCGTCTCCCGCCCGCGCAGGAACGATTCCAGCGTGCTCCGGAGCCTGGCGCGCTGCTTGCGCAGCCGGTCCCGGATGATCCGCAGCTCCGGCGTGGCATCGTCGACGACCGCGCCAGCCGGGTCGATCTTCTGGTGGATGTCGGCGATCTCGCGCTCGAACGAGGCCGCCGCGTCCACCAGCGACGAGAGCAGCGGCAGCGGCCGGGGCGCCCGGCGGATCGCCGTCTTGGCCGCGTCGACCGACGCCAGGAACCTCGCGAAGCCCACGAGCGCCTGCGGCTCGAGCGCGCGACCTTCGACCGCCAGCATCGTCAGCGTCGTGTCGAGACCTGCCGGCGCCTCCAGCGGGAAGCTCCCCGACTCGGTCAGGTAGGCCAGGCCCTCGCTGGTTGCGGCGAGCGACGCCACCACGGCGCGCGGGTCGGACTGCGGCCGCAGGCCGCGCAGCCGGTCGGTGCCCAGCGGCGTCGTGGCCAGGCGACACACGGCGTCCACCACACGGTCGAATTCGAGAACCTTCAGGGCGCCGGCGTGCATCTGGCCTGAAAAATGGGTTGGAGAGCAGCGGCAGACCGGGTTTCTGCAGCCGAGCCTGCCGTCCGCGGCGAAGGCAATCGCTAAGTCTACGCTAAGTGAGGCCGTGAACTCAATATGTCCACCGGCTTCAATATGGGCGCCGGCCGGGGGCCTGTCAAGCGGCCCAGCGACCGCGGCCGGCCGGGTCGATCAGTCCAAGTGGTTGATGGCGCTGGCGATCGCGGCCGCGCCGAAGCCGTTGTCGATGTTGACGACCGCAACGCCTGAGGCGCAGCTGTTGAGCATGCCGAGCAGCGCCGTCAGACCCTGGAAACTGGCGCCGTAGCCCACGCTGGTGGGGACGGCGATGACCGGCACCCCGACCAGGCCGCCGATGACGCTCGGCAGGGCGCCTTCCATCCCGGCCACCGAGACGATCACCCGGGCCTTGCCCAGCCGGTCGTTCGCGGCGAGGAGGCGATGCAGCCCGGCCACGCCCACATCGTAGAGGCGGTCCACGTCGTTCCCCATGATCTCGGCCGTCAGAGCCGCCTCTTCCGCAACCGGCAGGTCCGAGGTCCCCGCGGCGGCGATGAGGACGACGCCCCGCCCGCGGGCCGCGTCCCCCTGGCTGAGCGTGATCACTCGCGCGTCGGCGTGGTACTGGGCGCCCGGCACGACGGCGCGGACGGCCTCGTACGCCTCTCGCGTCGTCCGGGTGACCAGCAGGCTGTGTCCCTGCGCGACGATGCGCTCGGCGATGGCAGCCGTCTGGGCCGGCGTCTTCCCCGGCCCGAAGATGACCTCGGGGAAGCCCTTCCTGAGCGCCCGGTGGTGGTCGACGCAGGCGAACCCCAGATCTTCGAACGGCGCCCGGCTCACGAGATCCAGCAGGCGCGCTTCGGCCGCGTCCGGGGTCAGCGCGCCGTCGCGGACCTGATCGAGCAGGGCGCGCAAATCAGCGCGGATCATCTGGTGCCGAACTCCAAGTGTTCGTTTGACTTCCGGGCGATCCGAGCGATAACATTTCTGGTTCGGACCATCCCGGCCTGCCTTATGTCACCAGTCGACGCCATCATCCTCGCCACCTATTTCTTCGTGCTGAGCATCCTGGCGATCTACGGCGGGCACCGGTATTACCTCGTGTATCTTTACATGAAAAACCGGGCCCAGGTGCCGAAGCCGGCTGGCACTCTCGATCCGCTGCCCCTCGTCACGGTTCAGCTCCCCATCTTCAATGAGATGTACGTGGCCGATCGGTTGATCGGCGCGGTCGGACGTCTGGACTATCCCCAGGAGCGGCTCGAGATCCAGGTGCTCGACGATTCGAGCGACGAGACGCGGGAGGTGGCTGAGGCCGCGGTGCGGCGTCTGAGGGCACGCGGCTTCGACGCGACCTACCTGCGCCGGTCGAACCGGCGCGGGTACAAGGCAGGCGCGCTCGCCGAGGGACTGCGCGTGGCGCGCGGCGAGTTCGTGGCGATTTTCGACGCCGACTTCGTCCCCCCGCCCGGCTTTCTCCGCGAGTCGGTCCACCATTTCGCCGACCCGACGGTGGGCATGGTCCAGGCGCGATGGGGCCATATCAACCAGGACTACTCGCTGCTCACCAAGGTGCAGTCGATCCTGCTCGACGGCCATTTCGTCCTCGAGCACGGCGGCCGCAACCGGGCCGGCTGTTTCTTCAACTTCAACGGCACGGCGGGCATCTGGCGGCGCCTGGCGATCGACGAGGCCGGTGGCTGGCAGGGCGACACGCTGACCGAGGACCTCGACCTGAGCTACCGCGCGCAGCTCCGGGGCTGGCGGTTCGTCTTCCTGCCCGATCTGGTCGCGCCCGCCGAGGTGCCCGTCGAGATGAACGCGTTCAAGACCCAGCAGCACCGGTGGGCGAAGGGGTCGATCCAGACCTGCCGCAAGCTGCTGCCGGAGCTCCTCGCGGCCGACCTGCCGATCGGCGTCAAGGCCGAAGCGTTCTTCCACCTGACCGCGAACTTCAACTACCCGCTGATGACCCTGCTCTCGCTGCTCATGTTCCCGGCGATGTACGTCCGGTACACCATGGGCTGGTACGAGTTGCTGCTGATCGACGTGCCGTTCTTCGTCGCGGCCACGGCGTCGGTGGGCTATTTCTACACGGTCTGCGAGCGCGAGATCCATCTGGACTGGCGGGCGCGCGTGAAGTATTTGCCGCTGCTGATGGCGATCGGCATCGGGCTGTCGATCAACAACACGCGCGCCGTGCTCGAGGCCATGCTCGGACGGGACAGCGAGTTCGCGCGCACGCCGAAGTACGGCATCGAGCGCACTGGCGACGACTGGATGGGCAAGAAATACCGGCAGCTCACGGCCGTTCAGCCGCTGATCGAGGTGGCGCTCGGGCTCTACTTCACCGGCGCCGTCATCTACGCGCTGGCCAACCAGATCTACGGCTCGCTGCCGTTCCTCGTCCTGTTCCAGGTCGGGTTCCTCTACACGGGCCTGCTCTCGGTCTTCCAGCAGTTCGGCAGCGACCTGATGTTGAAGTCGCCCCAAGTCGCCAGCGGCAAGTAGGGCCAAGCCGACAGGAGCCTCGGGTCCCCGCCCAATGGTATAGTCTGCCCGCCCGGATCTCTCCGGCAGGAGGAGGGCTCCCATGGACTTTCCGCGTCTCGCGCTGGCGGCCATCTCGGCATGGGTGCTGTCGATCGTCGTCGGGTTCGGCGTCAATGCCTACCTGATGGACGAAATCTACCAGCTCCACGCCAGCGTCTTCCGACCCCAGGATGAGATGGACCTGGCGCTCGGCTTTGGCGCGCAGCTGCTGGGGTTCTTGGCCTTCGCCTACATGTACGCCAAGGGGTACGAGGGCACGAGCGGCCTGCAGGAGGGTCTGCGGTTCGGCGTGCTCGTCGGCCTGATCCTCATCGGCTTCGCCATCGTGTGGAACTACGTGACGCTGCCGGTGTCGCGGACCATGGGGGTGTACTGGACGGTGGACGTGCTGCTGGAGATGGCCATCTACGGGGCGGTGATCGGCCTGATCTACCGACCCTTGCCGTCGGCCCATCGCGGATGAGATGGGGGCGACGCGCGCGGGGTGAAGCGGTCATGGCGCAGGAACACTCGGTGAAGGCCGGTCTCGAGGATGTCGTCGCGGGGACGTCCGCGATTTGCTACCTGGACGGCGCGCGCGGCGTGCTCGCGTACCAGGGACACGACATCCACGACCTGGCGCGCGAGGCCACCTTCGAGGAGACCTGCCACCTCCTGTGGCACGGCCGGCTCCCGACCCGGGCCGAGCTCGGCGATCTGCAGACCGCCCTCGCGGCGGCGCGCCGCTTGCCGGAGCCGGTGCTGCGGCTGCTGCGATCGCTCCCGCCGGCGCCGGGGATGGACACGCTGCGGACGCTCGCGTCCGCGCTGGCGCACGACGACCCCGACGCGGACGACCGGTCGCCGCAGGCGAGCTACCGGAAGGCCGTCCGGCTGACGGGGCAGATCGCGAGCCTGGTGGCGACGTCCGGCCGGCTGGCTGCCGGCGGCGGCGCGATCGAGCCGGACCCGGCGCTCGGCCACGCGGCGAACTTCCTCTACCTGCTGACGGGCGAGCGGCCGGGCGCGCTGGCGGCGCGCGCGTTCGACATCGCGCTCATCCTGCACGCGGATCACGAACTGAACGCCTCGACGTTCGCGGCGCGCGTCTGCGCGGCGACGCTCTCCGATATCCACTCGGCCGTCGTCGCGGCCATCGGGACCTTGAAGGGGCCGCTCCACGGCGGCGCAAACGCGGACGTGATGCGGCTCCTCCTCGAGATCGGCGAGGACGCGAGCGGCGAGCGCGTGGACGACGCCATCCGGGCGAAGCTGGCGAAGAAGGAGAAGATCCCCGGCTTCGGCCACCGCGTGTACCGCACCGAGGACCCGCGCGCGACGCACCTCAGGAAGATGTCACGCGAGCTGGGGGAGAAGGCCGGCCACCGCGGCTGGTACGAGATGTCGCGGCGGATCGAGGAACGGGTAAAGGCGGAGAAGAAGCTGAACCCGAACGTCGATTTCTACTCGGCGTCGGTCTACTACACGCTCGGCATCCCGATCGATCTCTACACGCCGATCTTCGCCGTCAGCCGCATCGCCGGCTGGACGGCGCACATCCTGGAGCAGTACGCGGACAATCGCCTGATCCGGCCGCGGGCCGAGTACATCGGCCCGCCGTACCCGCAGCCGTACGTGCCACTGGACCAGCGGTAGCGCGAAACAGGGGACGGGAGCTTTTTCCCACCCGACGGAGAAGACCCCCGTCGCGCTGCCAAGCTCGACTGCGGCGCCGCCCCGGCGCGGAGGACGAAGGCCGGTGAGCGTCGCCGTGCTTGACGCCTCGGCGCTCCTGGCGCTCGTCCAGGACGAGCCGGGGGCGGATCGCGTCCAGGATGCGCTGGCGGTGATGCCCTTCGACGCCACGCAGGCGCGCGACGTGGCGCGGCTGCGCCAGCCGACGCGGCATCTGAAGCTCTCGCTCGGCGACCGGGCGTGCCTCGCGCTGGGTCGCACGCTGGGACTGCCCGTGCTGACGACGGACCGTGCGTGGCGCGGGGTGGGGACGCGGCTGAAGGTGAGGGTGGCGGTGATCCGGCTATAATGGAACGTTCCGGACACTGAAATGGACCCGCGCTACATCCGCAACTTCTCGGTCATCGCCCACATCGACCACGGCAAGTCGACGCTGGCGGACCGCTTTCTCGAGCTGACGGGCGCGCTCCAGGCCCGCGAGATGGAGGCCCAGGTCCTCGACTCGATGGACCTCGAGCGCGAGCGGGGCATCACGATCAAGGCGCACTCGGTCCGGCTGAACTACACCGCCGACGACGGGCAGACGTACGTCCTGAACCTCATCGATACGCCCGGCCACGTGGACTTCGCGTACGAGGTCACCCGGTCGCTCGCCGCGTGCGAGGGCGCCCTGCTGCTCGTGGACGCGTCGCAGGGCGTCGAGGCGCAGACGCTCGCCAACGCCTACCTGGCGGTGGACAACAACCTCGAGATCATCCCGGTCATCAACAAGATCGACCTGCCCGGCGCGCAGCCCGACGAGAGCCGCCGGCAGATCGAGGACATCGTCGGGCTCGACGCATCCGACGCCATCCTGACGAGCGCCAAGGAAGGCACGGGCGTCCGCAACGTGCTCGAGGCCGTCGTCCGCCGGCTCCCGCCGCCGGTGGGGCAGATGGACGCGCCGCTCAAGGCGCTGATCTTCGACTCCTGGTACGACCCCTACCGCGGTGTCATCGTGCTGATCCGCGTCATCGACGGGGTCATCCGGCCGAGGCTCAAGGTCCGGCTGATGGCGAAGGGGCAGGACTACGAAATCGAGGAGGTCGGCGTGTTTTCGCCCAAGCCGACGGTCGTGGACGAGCTCGGCGTCGGCGAGGTGGGCTTCGTCATCGCGAACATCAAGACCGTGAGCGACGCGCAGATCGGCGACACGATCACCGAGACGAGCCGGCCCACGGCCGAGCCGTTCCCCGGCTTCAAGGAGATGAAGCCGATGGTCTTCGCCGGACTCTACCCGGTCGAGGGCCACCAGTACCCCGAACTGCGCGATGCGCTGGAGAAGCTCCGGCTCAACGACTCGTCGTTCTTCTTCGAGCCCGAGACATCGGCGGCGCTCGGCTTCGGGTTCCGCTGCGGCTTCCTCGGCCTGCTCCACATGGAGATCGTGCAGGAGCGGCTCGAGCGCGAGTTCGACATGGACCTGGTGACGACCGCGCCGGGCGTGTTGTACCGGGCGACGACGACCGACGGGAAGGTCATGGAGGTGGACAGCCCGGCGAAGCTGCCCGAGGCGGGCCGGATCGAGCGGATCGAGGAGCCGGTCATCACGGCGATGGTCCTGACGCCGTCCGAGCACGTCGGCGCCATCCTCAAGCTCTGCCAGGAGAAGCGTGGCGTCCAGAAGGGCCTGGAGTACCTCTCGAGCGATCGGGTGCTCATCACCTACGAGATGCCGTTCAACGAGGTCGTCCTGGACTTCTACGACCGGCTGAAGACGATCTCCCGCGGCTACGCCTCCCTGGATTATCATGTCACCGGGTACTGGGAATCCCCCCTGGTCAAGCTGGACGTCCTCGTGAACGGCGACCCCGTCGACGCGCTGTCGGTCATCGTGCACCGGGACACGGCGTATGCGCGCGGGCGGGCGCTCGCGTCGAAGATGCGCGAGCTGATCCCGCGCCAGATGTTCGAAGTGGCGATCCAGGCGGCGATCGGCAGCCGGATCGTCGCGCGCGAGTCGGTGAAGGCGCTGCGCAAGAACGTACTGGCGAAGTGCTACGGCGGCGACATCACGCGCAAGCGGAAGCTGCTCGAGAAGCAGAAGGAAGGTAAGCGGCGGATGAAACGCGTCGGCCGCGTCGAGATTCCGCAGGAGGCGTTCCTCGCCGTGCTCAAAGTGGGCCAGGGGGAAGAGTAGCGCCTGCGGCCCGCACGAGGCGCCGGAGGGAAGCGCGGCCGGGGCCGCGCCGCCGAGCGCGCCGCGAGCGGGGGTGGGGCCCGCGAGCGACTGAAGAAGATGACGTTCAAGAAGTCCACGCTGCGCGAGTACTTCGAGTCGATCGTCATCGCGGTGATCCTCGCGCTGTTCGTCCGCACGTGGATCGTGCAGGCATTCAAGATTCCCACCGGGTCGATGGAGCAGAACCTCCTCATCGGCGACCACCTGCTCGTCAACAAGTTCGTGCTCGGCCCGACGGCCACAGACGTTGAACGGGCGATCCTGCCCGTCACGGACATCCGCCGTGGCGACGTCGTCGTCTTCAAGTACCCCGAGGATCCGGAGCGCGATTTCATCAAGCGCGTCATCGGCCTGCCGGGCGAGACGATCGAGCTGCGCGACCGGCGCGTCTACGTCGACGGCGCGCCCCTCGAGGAGCCGTACGTCTTCCACCTGCAGACGGCTGGCGAGCCCGGCGGCTTCAGTTCGTTCGACGTGCGGGTCCAGTACGGCCCCGTCACGGTGCCCGCCGACTCCTACTTCATGATGGGAGACAATCGCGACAATTCCCAGGACAGCCGCTACTGGGGTTTCCTGCCGCAGGACTACGTCAAGGGCCGGGCCCTGATGATCTACTGGTCCTACGAGTCGGGACGCGAGGACTACCGGGAGACCGGGTTCACCGGCACGATCAAGAGCTTCGGATCGGTGGCGGTGCACTTCTTCACCCGTACACGGTGGGAGCGGCTGTTCCACCAGATCCACTGATCCCGGGCAGGAGGGACGGCCGTGGAAAAGTCCTTGTTCCGCAAGCTGCTCAACCTCGCGGTCGTCCTGCTGATCGTGCACGCGGGCTGGAAGATCGGCCCCGTCTTCCTCCGTCATTTCGAGTTCAAAGACCAGGTGACCGAGGCGGCGCGTTTCTCCGGGCGCCGGTCGGCGGCCGAGCTGAGGCAGCAAGTGCTGGCCCTTGCCAAACAGGACGGCGTTCCGCTCGACCCGCGCGCGCTCAACGTGCAGAAGGCGGGGGAAGTCGTCCGGGTGGACGCCAGTTACACCGAGAATCTCGAGATCCTGCCGCGCTACTACTACCCGCATGAGTTCACGCTCTCGATCGTGACCGTTCTCGCGCGACCGATGACGCCCGGCGAGATACGGTAGCGTGCTCAAGCGTGCGCCGACGGGTCGACGGAGGGACCCCACCGTGAAGCAGAGCTTATTTCGCAGGCTCGTCAACCTGCTGTTCCTGATCCTGATCGCCAACGCGGTCTGGCGCGCCACCCCCGCGGTCTCCGCCTATTTCGTGTACCGGGAGCAGGTGGTCGAGACGGCGCGGTGGTCGGCCGGGCGCCCGGAGCGGGAGATCCAGGAGATCCTCCTGGAGATGGCCCGCGGGTCGAACATCCCGCTGCTCGACGAGAACCTCGTGGTCAGGCGGCAGGGGCAGCGGATGCTCGTCGACGCGCGCTACGTGGAGAAGATCGAGATCCTGCCGCTGTACTTCTACGACTACGAGTTCACGATCTCGACCGACACGCTCCTGGTGCGTCCGTCGGCCATCGGTGAGATTCGCTAGCTAGCCGGCCACGCGCGCGCGGGCCCGGGCGGCGCCGGCCTCCGCCGCGCGGGTCAGCCGGTCGACCTCCCCCTTCACCTGCTCCACGAAGGCCGCGTCTTTCAGGCTGCCCAGGTTGATCTCGACGTTGAGGCGCGCGCCGCGCAGGCCTGCCGCGGCCAGTTCGATCCCGACCTGCACATCGCTCGACGCCGAGGGGTTGCCGCGCTCGGCCACCGTGTCGGCGAGCCGGATGGTCTCCTCGCACGCACGCATCACGGCGAGCGGCGTCTCGGTCGCGTCCCGGAACGCGGCCTGGACGGCCGCGCTGCGCGCGGCCGTCTCCGCGTCGGTGGACTTCGGCAGACGGAACGCCGCCACCACGCGATCGTACGCCTCGCTGTCCCGATCCATGAGTTCGGCGAGCGCGCGCTGCAGCGCGAGAAGCGCCCCGCGCGCCGCGTCCAGCCCGGCGCGGTCCTCGTCCCGGCCGTGCCGAGTCTTCGGCAGGCCGGCGACCATGGCGAGCAGCGAGGCGCCGACGGCGCCCGCCAGCGCCGACGCCGACCCGCCGCCGGGGGTCGGGTCCGACGAGCTGAAGGCCTCGAGCAAGGCGTCGCACAGCTTCTGTCTGAGCATGATGACGTCCCGTGGGTGATGACTGGAGAAATCGCCCTGCCCTCACGAGGGCCGTGGGGATGGGGCGTCGTGCACGAGGCGGCCGCGCTTGAAGACCGCCGCGATGGACGGTGCGCCCATCCGGATCAGGCTCACCGGTTCGCCGCGCACCAGCACGGCGTCGAGCGGCTTGCCGACTTCGAGGCTGCCGGCCGTCTCCTGCCGGTCGAGCGAGTACGCGGCGTTGAGCGTCGCGCCCACGAGCGCCTCCTCGAACGTGAGGCCCATCACGAAGCAGGCCAGCGCCATCGCGAAGGGCATCGACGGCGAGAAGCCGCCGCCGGGATTGACGTCGGTGGCGAGCGCGACCGGCACGCCGGCCCCGATGAGGTCGCGCGCCGGCGCGTAGCGCTCGAGCTTCAAGTAGAACGCCGCCGCCGGCAGGAGCGTCGCGACGGTCCCGGCGGCCGCCAGCGCGCGAATGCCGTCCGGCGGCACGTGGATCAGGTGATCGGCCGAACGCGCGCCAACCGCCGCGGCGACCTGCGATCCGCCGCTCGCGGCCAGCTCGTCGGCGTGAATGCGCGGTTTGAGGCCGGCGCGCGCGCCGGCTTCCAGGATCTCCCGCGACTCCTCCGGCGTGTAGACGCCCGTCTCGCAGAACACGTCGCACCACTCGGCCAGCCGGTCGCCCGCCACGGCCGGGATCATCTCGCCGGTGACCAGCTCGACGTACTCACGCCGGCGGCCGCGGTACTCGACCGGAATCTCGTGGGCGCCCATGAACGTCGGCACCAGATCCATCGCGTGCTCGCGGTCGAGTCGCCGCACGACCCGCAGCATCTTCAGCTCGGCCTCGAGCGCCAGGCCATAGCCGCTCTTCACCTCGCAGGTCGTCGTGCCGCAGGCCAGCATCTCGTCGAGCCGCGCCCGCGTCTCCTCGGCCAGCGCGTCCTCGCTCGCCGCCCGGGTCGCGGCGACTGTCGAGACGATGCCGCCGCCCGCGGCGGCGATCTCCGCGTAGGTCGCCCCGGCCAGACGGCGGCGCAGCTCCTCGTGTCGATCGCCGGCGAACACGGCGTGCGTGTGGGCATCGACGAAGCCCGGCACGATCGAGAGAGCGCTGGCATCAATCTGGCGCGCAGCCTCGGTCGGCGTGACGACCCGGTCGCACTCGGCGCTCGAGCCGACGAAGACGATCATGCCGTCGCGGGCCGCGAGTGCGGCATTCACGACCGCGCCGGCGTCGCCCTGCGCCGCGCCTCGGCGCGGGGCGGGACCCGCGCACGTGAGCAGCGTCCGGGCGTGGCGGATGATGAGGTCGGCGTCCGGCATTACGCGCGCCAGAGTACAGCGGAAAGGCGGCGCTCGACGTCCGCGGCGGCGGCGCCAGCCACGCGGATCCGCTTGTCGCGGGAGCGTGCCCCGGCGATCAGCTCGACGCGGCGCCTCGGCACGTCGAGCAGGTCGGCGACGAGCCTGACCAGCGCATCGTTGGCCGCGCCGTCCACAGGCGCGGCCGCCAGGCGGACGAGCAGCGCGCCGCCCCGCACGCCGGTCAGTTGCGTGCGCCCGGCGCGCGGCACGACGCGCACGGGAATCTCGGCGCCGGCCGGGTGATCGGCGATGGCGAGCGGGGGAGTGGGCTCGGGCGTCACGGGTGCTGCGCGCGAGCATACCATTCGCGCGGTTTCGCCATCGAGCGTTACAGAACAACGTGACAACCAGGGTCCTGTCGCCGGACAGCCCCACCGGTCCTCGGGCCGAAAAGCACTGGCGGCGGGGGACGGCCCTGCGGGCCGGCGGGGCGCCCCGTCCGGCGCCACCCGCGGCCTTGTCACGTTGTCCTGTAACGCTCTTTAACTCTGACCGCCCGAGCGGCGCTCGCCCGCGGGCGCGTCCTTGGCGGCTGCCGGCTGCGCCGGCGCGCCCTCGCCCTGGCGCGGGCGATGCAGGAGGATCTTCTCGTCGCGCTCGGGTTTGTCCTGCTCACGGATGAACTCGAGCGCGTGGTACAGCGCCTGGATCGACGCCTCGAGCGATCCCTCCACGCTCCGGCGCCGAAGCCGCAGCTCCGTGATGTCCCGGTCGATCTCGTCAAGGCGCACCGACGTTTTCTCGAGCAGCAGGTTGGCCCGGCCCTCGGCCTCCCGGATGATCAGCTTCGCCTCGTTCTGGGCCGCCGTCTTGACCTCGTCAGCCAGCCGCTGCGCGGTGAGCAGCGTGTTGCGGAGGTTCACCTCCCGCTCGCGGTGCTCCGCGAGCAGCGCCTCCATCCGCGCCAGGTCCTGCCGCAGATGGTCGATCTCCCGCAATGCGTGCTCGTAGTCATCGGCCGCCTCGGTCAGAAACGCCACCACCTCGGTGCGATCGAACCCGCGAAACGCCTTCCGGAACCGCTGCTGACGGAGGTCGAGCGGCGCGATTTTCATGATGCGCTCCGGACGCGTTTCGCCCGGCTCGCCAGCCGGCGCCGGTTTGGACGACGACGGATTGCGGGAATCGAACATGACCGGTCTCTCCTCGAGCGACGGTTCGGGCCGTCCGCTCTGTCCTTGCGCCTAGCAGTCCGTGGCGAAAGTGCTTTTTCCGCGAAATGGGGTCAGACCCCATTTTCTCTTTTGTTTCAAGACCCCACGAAAATGGGGTCTGACCCCATTTCGCCGTCACCGCCACGGACTGCCGCAGCCCGTCTGGCACTTCCACCACGGGCTGCTAGGACGGGATCCGC